>VMHT01146332.1_pt1 | contig 14869 bp, 22 predicted proteins | sample 4693611 | NCBI WGS metagenome assembly VMHT01 (sample SAMN12280063, study PRJNA550983) | marine metagenome | isolation source: seawater sampled from same location over 5 years 0.02-0.2 micron viral filtrate | place: USA: collected off the coast of southern California halfway between the port... ... | reverse complement strand
GTTCGCAGCGAGCTCTGCGATCTCCATGCCCACACGTTCAGGCACCTCTACGTCAAACATGGCCCGTGCAGGGCCAGATAGAGCATAGCCAGACAGCGCAGCCTGCGTGCGAACCTCATCTCTAATGTAGTAAGCAGCGAATCCCAGGAACACAGCACGACCCTCATCAGCGCCCAGGCCAGCGAGCATGTCATGATCAGCCCGTGCATAAGCCTCAAACAGACCCAGTATCGCAGCAGAATAAAGATCGTCGGCATCAGCCCAACCCGCATACTTCTGAGCCTCCGAGCGGCAGAACCCGCCATACAGCGGCATCAGATCATCTTGTTTCAGCTTCATTGCTCTTCATCCTTGTGATAGTCGGGTGTGCAGAAGTGCACGCCCTCATTATTGTCCATTGCATTAGTGATCTCTAACCAAATCAGCATAGCTGCATCCTGCGCACATAGCGACATGTCGCCCACGATCGACATAAATATGTCGAGCATACCGGCGTGCAACTCATCATCAGGCGGTGCTACCAGATCTTCAAGCCACACGCCGTGCACGTCATGCACAGCCCGCTGAATCGACTCCTCACGTGCACCCATGGCGTCACGCAGAAACTCCTCGATATCAAACTGCTCTTCTTCATCCATTATCGGAAACCTTTACCCTCGATCGATTGCAGCCGCCGGCGCACAGCACCCAACGCACTCTTAGCATGCTCGAGCTCCTTCACAGTAGCCCTCTGCGCATCCCAAGTGTGCAAATGTATCACCACAGACGTCGCAGGGTCTGAGCTCGTCGGCTTCGCAAGCGCATCGACCCGATATGCAAGCTCGAACAGGTCAGCACAAATCTCTATCACATCCTGCGACAGCGTCACCTGATCGGCAGCACGCCTCGATAGCCACCTGTCTGGTCGTATACGTATCATGTTTGCTCCATCAATTCAGCCAGCCACACTAGCGGATGCTTACCGCTCTTGCTTAAGTTACACGGTGCACACGATGGCACCTCGTTAGACGGCACCGCAGGGCCACCCAGAGATATCGGGTGAACATGATCCACATGCTCGACATCGACGGAGCCGCACCAATAACACAGCGTATCATCGTGATCAGCCCGTCGAACCCATCGCTGCGGCACAGCGCACGCCTTACGTGCACGCCGTCGACGCTTAGCTGCCCTCGACTTCTCAGGATTTGCAGCATGATACGCTGCGTGCCGTGCCTTCTCCTTCTCAGGATTCGCCGCACGATACGCTGCGCTGTATGCCTTCTCCTTCTCAGGATTCGCCGCACGATACGCTGCTTTCCGTGCCTTATGCTTCTCAGGATTCGCCGCACGCCACGCTGCGTTCCGTGCCTTCTCCTTCTCACGATTTGCCGCATAATACGCTGCGCTGTATGCCTTCTTCTTCTCAGGATTTGCCGCATGAAACGCTGCGAGCCGTGCCTTCTCCTTCTCATGATTTGCCGCATAATACGCTGCGTGCTTGCACGCCTTAGAGCACATGCGCTTTCGGCTCGTGCCTCGTATCAGGTTGCAGCAGCCGTCACGCTCACACGTCCCCACCATCAGAACCACTCCTTCAGAACGTCGGGCGTCGAGTAACCGTGGCCCCAGCTTGGCCCATACACGTCACCGTCAGCGGCAAGCGGCACAACACCTAGTTTAGACTTCGTGTCTATCTCTGTCTCCATGAGCGACACCACAGCACACACAGCATCGCCTTCGCTACCTTTCGGCACCTGAAACAGCAATTCATCATGCACCGGCAGCAACAGCGACCCGCCAAGCGGCGACGCATCGATGCGCAGCATGGCCTCAGCGAGCACGTCACGACTAGACGATTGCACCACATAGTTCGTAGCCGCATACTGTCGGTCTCTGTCAAGCACGAGCCTGCGACCAGACATCGTTCGCACCGCAAACTCGCCAGACAGATACGCAGCCGACTGTAAAGCCTGGCCGTAGCGCTTGATGCCAGGGAACGCGCGCCCGAAACTACCCAGCGCCGCACGTGCTTCACCCTCGGTGATGTCTGCCTTCAAAGCCAACTGCCTGGGACCGCCGCCGTACACAGTCAAGAAGTTAGCCATCTTAGCAATACGGCGATCGACGTGCATGGCATCAGCAGCGTTCGTGTGCAGATCAACGCCCGCCTGAATCGCCTCAATCATGTTCTTCTCACCCGCAAGCGCCGCCAACACACGCAGCTCAATCTGCGAATAGTCGACCGCACACAGCACCATGCCATCGTCTGGCACGAACATGCGACGAATCAGAGCGTCACCGCTAGGCAACTGCTGCAACGGCGGTGCTGACACGCTCATACGCCCCGTGCGAGCTTGCAGCGCCCTAATCGAGGCGTGTACCCTGCCGCCACTGTGCGAGCTTGTAACCGCCTCCACGTAGCTTTTACGCAGTTTAGCTGCTCCACGGTAATCAGTGACGAGCTTAGCGATCGGGTGCGACATGCCAGCGAGCGTGTCAGAGTCCACAGACGGCTTACCCGATGCAGTCTTAGCAGACCACACCACGCCATCATCAATCAGCGCCTTCGCAACCTGAGCAGTGCTGTTTGGATTGTTCACGCCGAGCTCACTGAGCGCAGCAGCAGCCCGGTCAGACTCGCCACGCAGATGAACGTCGAGCGCCTCCGCATACTCCAGGTCGACCTTGAACCCCGTGTCTTCCATCTCAGCGCACACACGCTGCACCTCAAGCTCAAACTCCTCAAGTCCAGCGCACCCGATATCGGCAACCTGCCGCAGCAGCATCGGAAATAGCCACGCCGTCAGCACTACATCCATACCCGCATATGCCTCGAGTAGTTCGATCGGGCAAGTCGCAAACATCTCGCCGACAGTCACCTTGTTTGATCTCGCCCACGCCTTCAACTCCACCTGATCGTCAGACAGGCCCGGCTGAATGTAATGATCCGCCAGCGCCTTCAACCCGTGCCCTACACCGCCGTCACGTGAGCTCCTCGAGTCGGCCAGGTGCGCAAGAATCTGCGTATCCCTACCGCCCTCCCAAGCATGATGATCAAACCCTGCCCTGGTCAACGCAGAAGCATCAAACGGCCGATTGTGGAACACAGGAACCACGCAACGAGACAGTGCGTACTGAATGTCAGACCGCCGGCCACCAGGCAATACCCAGCCCGTATATGGGTCACCAAACTGTACGAGCCGCAACTCCCAGCCGCTAACACGATCGTTCAGCCCTGTCGTCTCAGTATCGATCGCCACAGGCCCTGCAGCACGCTCGTCAATCCACGCACGAAACTCGCAGGCGTCAGCATCAGACTCAACAACCAGCACCCGCACAGGAGCGCCCACAACGCTACGTTCATGCACCTTCATAGTGTCGTGTCCAGTACCACGCCATTAGCTACCATGCCCTGGTTCGTACGTGAGAACTTCACGCCTCGAGTGTCAAGGTTCGCACGCAGCCACCTGCGACTATACGTTTCGATGCCCTCACGCTCCGCCCAACTCTGGAAAGCGAAGAAGATCGCAGCAAGCGTGACATACGGCGAGTCAGCCGTGCCAGGCTTCAAAGCGCCGTCAGGGTAGAACCCCGCAAGAATGTCGGCGGTGTCACGGTACGAATCCGTAGCCTCCGAAACGCTGCCCGGCTCACGCAGCCCCGAACGGTACCACAGCATAGACCCACGCACAGCCCACGCAAGAATGCCTTCAGACTCCTGCCGCAGCTTGATACGCAGCGAATCATCACGCTCTTCTTTCCCGAAATGACGGTCCCACTCGATCAGCTTCACACGACGCCACAAACCCTCATCGACGCCACGAAAGTCCGGCTTATAGTTGGATGCGAGCTGTATGAGGAACCGTGACTCAAACTCGATCTCTTCACTGAACAGGTGACGTGCAGTCACCCTGTCGCCGCCCGTCAGCAGTTTCAGCAGTCCCTCCTTCATCGGCTTACCCTCGCCCTCAGACGTGAACACCAGCCGTGAACCACGCAGACGAGCGATGTCAGACGACGGGCCAGCAGACCCGCCACCGAGACCAGCCTCGAATACAGAGAACGGCACCGTGCGACACATACCCGAACGGAACACGTCCGCAAGCGTCTCCATGAACACACTCTTACCGTTCGACCCTGTGCCGTAATGCACAGCAAACATCTGCTCAGCCGTCGACCCAGTGATGCCGTAGCCGACCAGGCGTTGTAGGTATGAACTCATAGGCTTATCAGTCGAGTCTTCCTCACGCATCACCTGTGCTAGGAACGTCTGCCACCTAGCGCAGTCAGCCTCCGGCCGAAACTCAACAGCGAGCTCGGTGGTGATCAGCAATTTAGGGTCAGGCTTCATCAAGTCACCAGTACGCAAATCTATCACGCCATTCGCAGCCTGCAACAGGTGTTCGATGGCGTCAAACTCGTCAGGATCATGCGACGGCACCAGCGCTGTCAGCTCCTTCGTCAGCGAGTTCAAGAAGTTCGTACTGCCAAGCTTCCCGCCAAGCTTCACGATCTCCTCATGCCACGGGTGATCGTCATCACTGTGCTGCTTCGCAACCAACCCCGCCTCCTGCAACACAGCCCGGACAGCGTTAGGAGCACCGAGCCGCCACACACGACCATCAAACAACGACGGACCCGCATAGCCATGCACATAGCAGCAGTCACGGTTGGTGGCATGCATGTACCACAGCACAGCATCACACGCACCCACATGCGACGTGTCAGGCGGGCCACCCTCAACCGGCCACGCATCCCACACGTTAGACGCCACCCGTGCACGACGGGCAATATCTGCACGCTGCGCCTGCACAATCGGTGCGTCAGCCATCGCCATATGGTCACGCAGGTCACGCTCGAAGAACACGCCAGACTCAGAGCGCCACTCATTGAGATCCGTGCCCATAGCTACACGCAACGAACGTGCATCCACACCAGCAGCCACCAGCGACGTCGTGACCGAATCGGCGAACAACGCACCAGCAGTGTCAGAGTCGCCACACACGATCACAGTGCGATCACGCACCACAGCGAGAAACTCCTCGAGCACGCCGGCAGACCGCAGCGACGCACCGCGAACCGCAACGGAATCCACGCCAGCAGCCGCAGCCGTCAACGCATCAGACGGTCCTTCACACACGATCAGCGGGCCGTCCTCCACCGAGTCAAACATGCCAGGCTGGAACATCGCAGACCGAGCCCAACCCGAACCAGACAGGCCAGCCCACCGAGTCTTGTGCTCAGTCAGCGCACGACCCTGCGCACCCGACACCACACCATCAAACGAGATGAACGGCACAACCAGACGAGGGACAGCAGTCCACGACGCCCCTACAGCCTCCCATATCTCGCCCTCAGCCGGCGAGAACCCCAGACGGAACCCACGAATAAGCACGTCAGACAGTCCGAACCGTTCCCGCACGTACGCCAACGCCGCAGCACCCTCAGGAGCCCACAGCCTGCCAGCACACTTGTCAATGAACCGCTCGAGGCCATGCAACTGGCCCGCAGACGAACCAGCGCCGGCAGCAGCAGTGCCACCATCAAACCCGTCAGGCCACGACCAGTCATTACCCGCCAGCGACACAGACGGACCTAACGCCCGACCGATATCAGTGAACGAGCAGCCAGCGAAACAGTTCAGCAACACCTTGCCCGACTCGCCAATAGCGACGCTCAAACTAGGGTCGTCGTCCTCATGCGCAGGGCACTGCGCCACCACCGGCAAACCATCACCCCCAGTCACACCACCCAGATGCGCTAGTAGCGCACCCATCTTACTGTCAGTCATTCCACATCTCCATTGTCAGTCCTGAGCGTCACACCAGTTTCTGATACCGTGGGACTCTCCATGCAAACACAAGCGCCCCAGTCATCAGCGTCAAACAGGCTAGGTGTTGCCGCCTGGCTAGACTCCCAAGCCAATCGGAAGTCTTCTAGCGTCAACGGAGTCGAAACGCCGCCCGAACGATCACGCAAAATGGCGACATCATTACCTGTTCGTTTCCTAAACCTGCGCTCCTGTTCCTCCTCGAACGCATACCGCTCTGGGTCTGTGGTCAGCAATAAACGCCACGAAGCTTGCCCAGCCTTCACACACGCCCCGCCACAGTTGTTGTGCGCAAACCCCCGACTGTACAGCTCAGGAACAACCAACCCTGCCGCCTCCAAATCTGCCAACACCTCCTGTTTGTCAGTATATGGAGGGTCACACAATGGCGCTTTGATAGTCCAGGGCACCCAATACGGCCGAGCCTTCTCGAGCCTGTGCGCTTCGGCCCAGTCATAGCCCAAATATATAATGTCTTTCGCAGGATCACAGTTCGCATCCAACCACCCCCTAAGCGGCTCAGTCTTCAACACGCGGGAACACAGCGACACACGAGAGTTACCAATAAAGTTCTGCTCGTTGAATACGTCCCAAGTAGTACGCCCGCCATTGTCGAGTATGACAAGCTCGCCACCCACATTCGCAGCAGACTCAATCACAAACTCTAGCCAGTCGTCCGCCTCGCTGTTTGTGTTAGCGCACAGCAATACCAGATTATCCGTGCCGTGCAGCTCAGCCACTCGCTTCGCAGTGGCCCACGACCCAGCGCCCCCGGAATACTGGACCACATGCGCCCCCATCTTGCTATCAGTCATTCAACATCTCCATATCCTCTATCGTCTCCTCGAGCACCGGCACGTCAAGATAGCCGCTCAACAGTTCGCCGAACGTAGCCGCAGTCATCACCACCAGGCTCTCACCGGCAGCCCCAGAGCTCACGCCCTTTTCACGTCGACGCTTCACCGCCACCACACCCAACGTGCGACCAGCATGCTCAGCCTGCCTGCCAACGTCACGCAGCCAACCCTCAAGCGAAGACTTCGACCACTTGCTCCAATCCTTGCACTGCACGACCACATCAGTCGACACGTGAATGTCACCAACATCGAACCGGCCAGCCTGCGGAGGCCTGCGCACACTGTGCGCCCCAGCAAGGGCACCACGCAGAAACTCGACCATGCGAGTCTCATACGCAGTGCCCTTGCGCTTATTCGGGTTAGCCATCAGAACGGGCCATCATCTTCGATAGCCTGCGTGCCAGTGAACGTAGGCACAGACCACGAGAAGCCGTTCTTCTTAGACTCGATCGTCTTGATACCAATCTCAGTGCTGAACGGCGTCGACATCGCAGACTCAAGCTCGAGGAACGGTCGCACCGTCGACTCTGAACCCTTGCTGAACGACACAGACAACTCCTCGAGACCAGGCAGCATGATCGTACCCACCATGAACCCCGTAGGCTTGCACGCCAGACCGTCCTGCTGCGACTTACGCATCTCCGGCGAACCATGATCCGCAAGACGTGCACAAGCGCACTCAGCGCCGTCAGCCATCGTCTCACCGTCACACTCACGCACCATCGAGAAGTCAGCACGACTGCGCAACTCCATCCGGGTGCGCAGGAACTCGACACGCAGCGGTAGCTTCGCATCCTTCGGCAGAATCACGTGGTGCGCACGCTTATCGCCATGATCCTCCAACACCGCAGCCACACCAGCCGCCAGGAACGCAGCATGCACAGTTTCGGCATGGTCAAGGTCATCGAACCGCACAGCGATCGCTCCCAGGTCTGAGTAGTCGGGCACTTGCCCGACGCCGTTCACAACCTGCCCGACGATGCCGTTATCGTCGCTGGTCGACTTGCTCGCATTACTGATGTCTAAGATCTTTATCATTGGTGTTCTCCTATATTTAAGGGCCTACATGGCCCGCCTGATAACCCTAGCACCCCGCAGCGTCAAACCGCAAGGGTGAACCCGATATTCTTACATTAACGCCATCGCACACACTCAGACCTGCACTGGCCGTACTCCAACATGCCAAGCTGATCAGCCGACAGATGCGGAAACTGCTGCGCAGCATCACGACCGCCAACGAACCGACTGTACGCCTCAAGCGGCACCATCAACACCTCACGCCGGCCACAACGACGACACGACGCCTCACGGCCGTACATCACACACCACCCTGAACAGCTTCTCCTGCATCTTACCACTATCACCGCTACGCATAGATCTAGTCTGTTCCTTCTCGAACACCGCCCGCCAATGATTGGGGGCAGAAAACTCTGACACAAACACAGGCACCGTCTGAGCCTCACACCAAGCATAAAACCTGGCATGGTCAAACGCTCCAGACTCGTACCCCGTCGTCCCAGCATACGGAGGGTCGCAATATACGACCGAACCCGCAGGAGGATCAACCCGCCAATACGGCAGACACTCAGACGTCACCAAACTAGCCGCAGACATAGCATCAAACTTACGACGCCACCCCCGGACTGCCCTGCCGAACTCGCAAGACTGACGCCAACGCAGATCAGGCCGAGCGAACCCGTCCCACTTCTTACCTCCCCACGAAGCACCGAACGCAGCCAAAGCAGTCAACTTGTCGACAGCTCCAGCGTCACGCAAACGATGCCAATCATCCTCCGAGAACACTGCATCATCAGGCCACTCAAACTCCGTCGACCTATCCCAAAGCACAGCCGCATGCGGATCAATATCAGACAGGACCAGATCGCACCCGAAACGCTGCACAGCAGCAGCAGCCACGCTACCACCGCCCACGAACGGCTCAACCCAACAATCCACAGAGCCAACCTCGATCGCTATCGCATCAACAAGATGCTTCGCAAGACGATGCTTACCACCCAAATATCGAGGCATCACACGCCTCCTAGACGCTTCAACAGTTCAAGGAACAGCAGGAACCCGCCTGTCGTCACGATCACCGTCAGTGCCATCTCGATCTGCTGGCCTCGTTCACTCATCACTATCTCCTTCGTTTGTGTAATCAGGACTGTACCACGCCGCAGCCACAGACAGCAACACGCAGCACATGATCGCAGCCAACACCACAAACTGCATCACGCTATGTCCGCAAATGTCACAGGCGCTTTAGCCACCTGCGCCGCTATCTGTTCAGCGTTAAACCCTCGACGCTCCAGGGCTGCGAGTTGCCGAACAGCAAACTCTGCCGTCCCTACGTTGCAGGCCCTGTGCGACATTGCCAGATTGTCACGGTCGTTGTACCTGTCCGGGTCCACAGAATACGCCACCACGTGCTCAACAGTCGCATAGTCAGGATGCACTTGATACTGCCGGTTGTTCTCCTCAGCCCAATCAGACAGCACGCCCATATCACCCCCTCGCCACAGCATCACGCCACCACACACGCAACACTCAGAACCAGTGCACTCAAGATACGCCAGCTTGTCAGCATCAGAGATCTGCAGGGCTGGCCTGTGCGTCTGATACAGATGGAAATGGTCAGTACAGTACGCAGACCTGCCTACCGAGTTCGATTCGCACCCGGCCTCGTGCGCACATTTCGCAGCAGGCCGATGCTCCGCCTGGTACGCTGCCCTAGAAGCGGAACACGTGGCAGCCCGACCGTCTCGCTGATACTTATCCATCGGGAACACTTCACGGGCATGCAACGTCTCACAAGAATTGCACCACTTCACACCATCATCAGTATGCAACTCAAGACAATGCATGCAGAACCTAGACGTCTTGTAGCTGTTTGAGGTACAGCCCTCAGTCTCGCAAGGATTAGCAATCGACGCCGCAGCACAGCGGGCAGTGTCAGCAGCCCTGCATAGGTTCCCTAGTCCGTCCCTTGAGCTGCTTTTTTTAGAGAACTCCTCACGACCATGAAACATCCCACAAGAAGAGCACCACTTCACACCATCCTCAATATGCGAATCCAGACAACCCCGGCAGAACCGTGACGTGGTATTCCGATTGCGACAGCAGCCCTCAGTGTCGCACTTCTTCCGGTTGTAGCATCGGCCATCAGTGTCGTACCTCTTCGCTGTCTTAGCGCCCTGCATCAAACACCGCCGACAGCGTCGAACCTATCATCGAACAGCTCATCGAGCCTCGCATCATCCTGCATAGCTATCAGGTTGAAGCAGTGCCACGCCACGTGCGCCAGATGATTCAGCCCAGACTCCTCGTCGAGATCCTCACCAGACTGCCACGCCCATGCATGCCGCTGCATAGCAGAAAACGAAAGACTGAACGGATATCCTTTTCGGAAGTTGTGAGCCGAATACTTGGACGCACCGAATCCGTAAGTCTTCGCCAACTCCATCAGCGCAACCACCGGGATCTGATCAAACTGTGCAGGCTTCGAGCCCTTCTGACCGCCAGTCTCCGACGTCACACGCACCTCACCGTTCATTCCAGCCCTCCTACAACCGTCAACCCGGCAGCGGCAGGATCAGCCCCAATACGGCCCGTCGCAGTCTTAAAAAACACATCATCTATCTCAACCCCAACGAATTTACGCCCGAGCTGTACCGCAGCGACTCCAGCCGTGCCGCTGCCCATAAACGGATCTAGCACCACATCGCCCTTGTTGCTGTGTATACGCACAAGCTCCCGCATCAACCCAAGACTCTTCTGGGTAGGGTGAAGCCCCTTATCTATTGAATGGACAAACCTGGGTCGCTGATAACTAGCATCCTGTCTGTTGAACGTCCATTTAGCGCCTGGCACCACAAACCACAAAGCCAGCTCATAATCCGTCACGTACCGCCTATCCCTGTTTCTTGGCATCGGGTTCCGTTTCACAAGCCTCAGCAGGTCTTTCACAACAAACCCTACCCCTTCAGCGTGCGCCGATATCGCACCCAGATTACGCCAGCCGTTAAACACGACGAGCGCACCGCCAGGCCTAATCACCCTAAAGCAGCCGTCAAGATAAGAAAACAAATCTGCGCCAACATCCCACTGCCCAAAATGTATTCCCGCCCTACCCATGCTCCCGAAATTGTTAGGTCTAGAGATGTTGTATGGCGGGTCGGTCAGCACCAAGTCCACGCTATCTGACCTTACAGTCTCCAAAGCTCTAAGGCAATCGCCGTGTATCAGTTCAATCATTCCAGCCCTCCCACGACAGTCAACCCGGCAATCGCAGGCCCGATCATCGTGCCAACCCTTCAAGCACGTCCGCCAGCTTCACGACATCTTCGTCAGACCACGACGCACCCGCAACGTCAGGCATCACCAGACTGTTCTTCAAACCACGCTCGAACTCGAACACCTTGATCAGCGACAGGAACACATCGAACACCTCAGGTCCAGTGCGGACAGGCACCAGACGCCACGCATCAGGCCGCAGATGTACCACCAGGCCTGTCGAAGCGTGATCAGGCCACGCAGTCACCGCCGCCACACCATGCTCGTCGAACGTGATCGCCTCCTCAGCGTTCCCGTACGCAGCCATCTGCAAACCCACCTCCGAGTGCACGCCACTACGAGTAGTCTTCACGTCAGCGATCATCGGCATCGAAGGCCCCTCATACCATGCCGGCGGCGCATCGAACCCAGCGAAAGCAGACTCTGGCAGCAGGATTGAACGGTCAAGCGTGCCGCTGTACCCGTGCACTCGAGACCAGATCGTTTGCTCGATCGCCAAAATCTCGCACTCTGTCTCTTCACGGAACGCAAGATAGCCACGGGCATAGGGCAACAGCTCACGGTTGAGGCGAGGAGGCAAGCCACCGAGCTCGTCGATCGCCTCTGTCATTTCGTGCACCACGTTGCCACGCAACGCAGCAGAACCAGTGTTCCGCTGGTGAGCACCCTTCAACCACTTCGTCGCAGCGTCACGGTCGCCTGATACAACGAACGCAGCCAACGTGCCGAACTCGTCATACGCAGCCTCAGCCACGATCTTCGCAGCCCACCACTTCAGAAACTCCTTAGGCAGCATTCCGACGACAGACGTGACGCCTGCTGCCTGCTCTCCTGTCTCCGGGTGAATGTAGAAGCGGGAGCCGCCTCGCTTGACGGTCTTCACTGTTGGCGTTGTCATGTTGCACTCCTGTGCTGGTTGGATACTTACGGTAGGTCACTATCGTATCACGTGAGAACCACAAATCTCAAGGGTGTGATCGATATTTCGTGTATCGTGTAGAAGTGGCCGATTGTTCCTGCACACTTCTACACGCCAAAAACCGCAAGATCAGGCCGATCTCGGGTAGATTCGTGTAGAAACGTGTAGATAGTGTAGGTTATATGCTATTTGTAAGAGTTTTCTCTCTTGTGTAAAACCTATAGGACCTAGAAAACACCTTCACTTCTACACGAACTACACTCGACCCCCCTCAGATTGGCTTATCCTTGCGGTTTTTGCCGTGCAGAAGCGTGTAGGAACGACGGCGCTCAGTGTAGAAGCGGAACCAATCCTGGTACGGGGTTGCGGTGTTGCATCCCATCTGATAGGTTGCCTGCATGCGTAAGATGACTAAACCAACCACCCGATCAATAGCGGCAGAGACGACGGTCACACTTGACTACCCTGCTGAGCAGCGTGGATGGCGGGCTGCTGCTGCGTGTCGTGGAGCTGACACTGCGATGTTCTTCCAGTCTGGTGCGCACAGTGTCGAGGCTATGCGTCTCTGCACATCATGCACTGTGACAGAGGAGTGCGCAGACTATGCTGCTACGACACCACTCACGGTCGGTCTGTGGGCTGGTGAGTACCACACTGCAGACAAATTGCGATGGAACGAGCTAACTGCTGCTGATGCTGATATGCTCGAGGAACGAATGAACGCAGGCGAACGATTCGCCGACGTACTAGAATCAATCAACGAAGGAGATTCACAATGAAGTTCAACGACACACTAGGCCCACGCTTCTGGCGTAAGGTAGACGCACCGCCACGCAGTGCCACGGCTTGCTGGAACTGGACGGCATGCAAGCATGCTGCAGGGTACGGATGGTTTAAGGCTGCGACACCTGGCGAAGTGAACGTGAAGCGCCCACAGTACGCTCACAGGCTCGTTCTGGGGCTGTACGCACACGACCCTGCTGTGGTGCATCACACGTGCGGTAACCCGTCATGCGTGCGCCCTGACCATCTCACGGTCGAGGTAGTGGCATGATCGGCCGTTCAGTTCTTCTGGCTGCTGTGCTGGTTGCAGGTGCCCTGGTGTCAGACGTTGACGCCAGTCCACAGGGGAAGGTGACAATCTGTCACGCCACCGGTTCAAGCTCGAATCCGTTCGTGACGATCGAGATCAGCCGCAACGGTTGGGATGGTGAAGGCCGTAATGACCACACGTTGCACGCAGGCGATTACGAGGGAGCGTGCACAGTCGCACCAGACCCTACCCCTACCACTACCCCTGACCCTACCCCTGCCCCTACCCCGACGCCGGAACCGACGCCGACGCCGGCAGTAGATTACCCTGGCCCGTTCACACCAGAGCCCGAACCTGTGTTCTGGCTGGCAGGCTGGACAGCTCGGGCGAAGGAGGCACCAACAATCAACTTCACAGGATAACCCAACAACAACAGCGCTGACGGTCTCCGTCGAGGTTCGAGTCCTCGGAGCGCACGACGGCAACAACGCCAACAAACAAGGAGCAAGACAATGAAGAAACTAGCACTGGCCCTATTGGCCTCCACCCTAATCCTGGGAGCTTGTGGTGGGGGAGACAGCGAACCACCACAGCACGAAGTCATGGCCAATTACCTACTCTCTGACCTTGACGCTGACGAGACAGTGCAATACTGCTCCAAGCTTCGAATGTTTGAGATGACAGTACGAGAAGACAACCCGAAGGGCGCTACCATGTTGCAGCTTCAGGAACGGCTTGAAGACATTCAGCAGGGGTCCAGCGTTGACGCCGCTCGACTGCGGATGCAAATCACCCCGGACGTAGACATCGAGAAGGTTTACGAGCACATGATCCGGGGACTCTCTGCGCTCTGCGCCTAACCACCAACACCAGCGCTGACGGTCCCCGTCGAGGTTCGAGTCCTCGAAGCGCACGGCAGCCCGCCAAGTAGCCGGCTTCAGGTCCGTGAGAGATTCTCACAATCATGCTTTGAGCCTGAAGCCTCCACCCTGTTCCCTTGGACTTGGCGACTGACAAACGAGAGCCTGGCCCGTTTCCCGTTCGGGGCAGGCTCTCACAAACAGCGCTGACGGCATACACCCTGGTTCGAGTCCAGGGAGCGCCCTATGACATACGATGATGACCCTACCCGATACGTTCCATACGGTTCACGTGAGTGCGCACTGTGCGGCTCAGAGTGCTACGGGCACACCTGCGAGCAGTGCTGGACGGACGACGCACGCAGGTGGCACGTGAGCGACGACATACGCACTCGAGCCGGCAGACCGTTCGTCGACGACTACCCTGACTGGCGGGCACTGATATGAACCAGCTAGGTCTCACGTTCGAGGAGCCCGCAGCCACACACGTTGCCAGCCCGCTCGCCTCGTTCGACAGGCCAGCGTTCCACTGGCAAGTCCTACGGTACACACAAGGCAGCGCTCACCCTGCGAAGGTTGCGGGCTCTGAGCGTAAGAGCTACGGGGCAGCTCTGTCGCTTGCCGATCGTCTTAACAAACAAATCTGAGAAATATTGTCGCCGAGGTTGGGGTTCGTATCGCCAGCCCTTATATTGATCTACATGGAAACAAACATGAACAACACAGCAACCACCGGAAATCCAATCGCAGAGGATGGCTTCGGCCCAGCAGACACGATGCGCTCCAACCTCGTCCACATTCACAACGTCAACGTCGGTGACACCATCGTGATGCCAGGCCGAGGCTACCGTGTCGTCACCGTCGACAACATCGGCGCCGAGTACATCACCTTCAGCAACGGCGAGATCAGCAGCCTGGGCGGTGGCTTCGACAAGGTCACTCACTTCCTCGGCAACGGTCTCCCCGCCTAACATTCGCCCTACCGGCACAACCTGGCCCGCCTTCCCGTGCAGGGGAGAGCGGGCCATTGTCGTTTTTCGAAAGAAATATTGTCGCCGAGGTTGGGGTTCGTATCGCCAGCCCTTATATTGATCT
>VMHT01009871.1_pt1 | contig 14871 bp, 18 predicted proteins | sample 4693611 | NCBI WGS metagenome assembly VMHT01 (sample SAMN12280063, study PRJNA550983) | marine metagenome | isolation source: seawater sampled from same location over 5 years 0.02-0.2 micron viral filtrate | place: USA: collected off the coast of southern California halfway between the port... ... | reverse complement strand
TATTACTTTTTCTTCTTCTTTTTCAATAAATCCTTATCAAATTTTTTCGCTGAACTAAGGATGCTCGCTACCCCAATCTGCTATGACCTTAATCACAAACTCTACAAAAACGTTAATATCTTCATCTTCCAAACTAAAGTTCTTCTCCGTAGAAGATTCACAGCAGTGTTCCAAACCCCAATTTATATCCATAAGCACATCTTCTTTGTCCTTTGTCATCTTGACGTAGAAATAAACGTGGTCGTCATCAGTCATCTCACGAGGGAAGTCTAACCAACTTGGTGTAGCTGCTTTTACCTCATCCAAGAACGGATGGTTCCAAGACGTTTGCCATCCATATTGTTTAATACCACGCGTGCCGAACTCGTTGTTGAGAAGCTCAAGGTAGTCGTTTTTGAAGTTGATGGTAGTCATTGCGGATTCAATCTTTTTTAGGTTTTGCGAAAAAAAATCAATTATTTCTCCGGTTCGTCCCTTTACTAAAAAATATTCTCATTTAATTCAAGGTAATGCTAACACTCTAATCTTTCTTCGCCTTGTTGATGTAATCAAATACTTTGTCTCTATTGTTCTTGTCTTTGAAAGCATACAAACAACCACTAACCATAAATGAAAATACAAACATACCCATAGCATCAACATCATCACTACCTTCAACAGCTTCTTGAACGACCAATACGTGCCATTCCCTACCATCGTCAGCCTTAAGCGTCTTTTTGTTGTAGTCTCGGCACACGAGTCTTCCTTGTTTAATCATTCTTTTCCATTTCACCATTTGAGGCTTCATCTCGTGCTTATCCATCGTCATAAACCCGTGCTGACCGCGGTCCCATTGGTTCTTGTGGTAAAACATCACAATATCCCTTGGTTCTTCGTAGCGTTTGTATTGTTCGTAAGCGCCGAGAAATTGAGGTGCGGTGTGGATTGACATCGTGATGTTTTTTCATTTTTGAGAAAAAAAATCAATTATTTTGAGAATTTTATCACTTTCTCACCTATCAAGGTAATGCTAACATTAGAAGCTAACGTGTGCGGTAAAGTCGGCTGATGTCCCTGATGCGTTTGTAATTTTTACCTTTAAGTATTTGAATCTGGCATCTTTTATCACAACCATCGCTTCGTTATAAAAAGCACCTTTTGTCATAAATATTTCAGCTCCACCTCCATCTACTACCTCCAATAAATCAAAGTAGTTTGAATCATCCATAGAGACAAGAGGACTGATTTGAATACTTGTGCCTCCTATACTACCTGAACTACTTCTACAAAAGATAGTAATACTATGAGGATTGTGTGTAATCTCTACCGCAGATGAGGTATTAGTCGCACTACCTGCTATCGTTACGCCGTTTTGAGTTCTTGTAGTTGTCAAACTTCCAAGTAAATCAGTTTTGGTTTTTATACCATCAACCACAGCGTCAAGGGTGTCAATTGCTGTATCAATCTCACCAAGTTTAGTTAGTGCGTTGTCCTGAACGGCATCAAGAGTGTCAATCTTACTATTGGTTGATGTGATGAGTGTCTCAATCGCTGCCGCGTCAGTTTCTATCGCTGTGAGGGTGGTCTCAAGGGTGTCAAGTTTGCTGTTTGTAGTTGTCTGTAATACCTCAAGAGCGGCCGCGTCAGTTTCTATCGCTGTGAGGGTGGTCTCAAGGGTGTCAAGTTTGCTGTTTGTAGTTGTCTGTAATACTTCAAGAGCCGCAGCATCAGTTTCTATCGCTGTAAGGGTGGTCTCAAGGGTATCCAGTTTGGTATTGGTAGATGTCTGTAAGGTTTCAAGAGCTGCCGCATCTACCTTGATGGCACTTGTATCAACAAGAATATTATCCAAAACGGAGTCAATCGTGTCAATCGCTGTATCAATCTCTCCTAACTTTGTTAGCGCGTTGTCCTGAACGGCATCAAGGGTGTCAATCTTACTATTGGTTGATGTGATGAGTGTCTCAATCGCAGCAGCATCAGTTTCAATCGCTGTGAGGGTGGTCTCAAGGGTATCCAGTTTGCTGTTTGTGGTTGTCTGTAAGACTTCAAGAGCTGCCGCATCTACCTTGATGGCACTTGTATCAACAAGAATGTTGTCAAGAACACCATCAATTGTTGAAAGAGCAGTGTTAGTTGCCTCAACATCGGTTTCAAGAGTTCCAAGTTTGGTATTGGTAGTTGTCTGTAATACTTCAAGAGCAGCAGCATCAGTTTCAATCGCTGTAAGAGTCGTTTCAAGAGTTCCTAATGCTGTAATCATCGTAGCTTGATTTGCCGCACTGGCACCGCCACTACCATCGGCGACAATATCTACTTGAAGTTCGTTTCCGGACACGCAATTATCAAGCAGTTCAACAGCTGTCTTGATTGCCGCTGTATCAGTCTTTATCGTATCAAGGACTGCGTCAATTGTCGTGAGATTTGTATTTGTAGTCCCAACAAGCGTTTCAAGACCATCAACATTTAAATTCACAGAATCAGTAGAGACTTTGATATTGGCAGTGTTTGTAGCAATCGTATCAAGCACCGAATTATCTGTCGCAGACAGGGCTACAATCTGCTCCGCAGAAGAATTTACAACCATCGGTTTGTAATTACCAGCTGACACATCACGTCCATAATTGTAAATTTGTAATTTTATTTGACCTTCACCGATATTATTATTACCAGCACCTGCGAATTTATCGTGTAAATCTACTTTCAAATGTCCAGCAGAGTCGGCGAGTAATGGTTTTTCTGTTGTGCTATCAGTAATTGTCGTTCTCGCAGCAAGGTGTGAGTGAAGGATTGCGGGATTGGCGACATTTGACTGGTGTTGAAGTAAGGCATCCTGATAAGAACCAAATGTAGTCATTTTTATAATATAAATTATTATGAAAAAATTTATTTAGGTTTTTGTAATATCATTTGTAAGTTAGGCACCTGTAGGGGTTTAGTTATCTTAAATATAACCGCGCTGTGAGGTGATAATCTTGGTCGTCTGCCATCCGGTCTGCGTATGTCAATATCAACTTCTGTCAGCATATAATCTTTAACAGCCGTGAAAGATATGTCGCTCTCCAATCCATAAAAGAAGTCCCCGTTGTTCTCGTTCCTGTATAAATACGCCACGGCAGGAATCATTGATTGAGAATCACTGCCTCCAACAAATTCAGTATTGGAACACCCGCCCGGTATATCACTATACACAACAAGGTAAGGATAGTCTAACTTGGAAGGGAGACCAAAGGCAGTTAATGAACCTTGTTCGCAATCAGGCTGTGCTTGTCTTACAATACTATCAACACCCAAATCCATCAAAGGCATATTCAATTCATTTAACGATAGCGCTTGAATTTCTGCCGATGAGATAAAGGCACCCGTTGTCATCGGGTTGGTAATACTATTGTATGCTTTCTTGTATGTTAAAGTATCTTGAAATATAAAATTATTTACAAAAAATGCCTGTTCGTCTCCAAGTGGAATTAGAATCTGGTTCAAGTCAAAACCTAATTTTGACAATAAAGTATCTCTGTATTTCGCAAATTCTTCTGCTGTTATTTCTGTCGTGCTGTCTTTATCATCATATAAGCTCAAACTCTCAATGGCTATGCCGGATTGAGAGTCCATAAGTGAGCCGTGCTTTTGAACCGATTTGAATTGTGAATTGACAGGAGAAAACGTTGTCGTCCCATTCGTAGTAGTATTCAAAGCGGTGCCGATAATTTTTGGTCGTGATGGATAAATTTTACCAAGTTGATTCACACGATAGCATTGCTGTTGTGGTGTTTCACTCGCCGAAAGATTTTGCGGTATATCACTTGGAAGTCCATTCCCAATCGTCATCGGTGTATTGAGACCTTGAAGTTCAAACCGGCTCAAATCAGGATTGAATTCAATCGCTGGATTGACTGCCCCAATATACATCAAGTTTGGATAGTTGTCAGGAGACGCTGGGTCCGTATTTCCAGGCGTGATATTACATACTGCCACAGCCTCATTACGTGTAAAGGTTGGGTCAAATCCCATTTGAATTCCAACAGGACAATTTTGTTTATCAATTTCCCAAAAGTTAGTGGCATTTGCTAAATTAGTAGTATCAAACGTTCCGGTGAAATCGTCCAACTTGTAGGTGCTGATGAAAGCAATCAGTGGAAATCTGTTTTCGGTATGGTATGCCGACACATTCGTGGTCGGGTCGTGTATGCCGTTGAAGACTGGGACGACCGCGAGGTCATACTTTCGTGCCAACGCAGTAGCATAATCTACATTTTTCGTGCCATTATCCCAATCGCCGTAAAAGTAATCTCCTTCGTCTCCGTCTATCACTCTAATCTTTACACCCGTGGCTGATTCTCCACCAAGAACAAAACCCAAACCACCACCAGCGAGAGTGATGTTTGGAAGCGTTCCAGGTGCTGTGTTTGTCATATTTATATTCGTAATCGTGGCGGTTGTTCCCACAATTGATTGCCCGTTTATAGTTCCTGCGGTCGCTATGATTTCATCTCCAACACGAAATGGTTGTTCGTTCAGCGCGGTGGCATCAGTGAATGCTGGCAGACGTGTGGTGTGGTCGTCTTGGGTCAATTGTAAAAACTTAAAATTTCCGGCCGCGGTATCATTCGCAAGGTTATATACAGAGTATCGTGATGCGAAAAAAGGTGATGTTTGTTGTTGTGTAAGCAACGTGTCAATCCCTTCAATCTTATCACCTGTATAACTTGCTTTTGGGTGTTTGGTATTCTCATAAACAAAGCCTTCTTGGAATCGCGACTGAACCCATATTGACGATAATTGCTGCTGGTCGTTGTCCGTGAAATCTTTTTGTCTTCCACCACAAACTCCGGTTCTATCAACTGCCGGCATCGTCGTTCCGGTCGCAGCAGTTTCACTAAACGCACCAAAACGCACACGCTGGTTTGATGGCTTGGGGTCTGCTGGTGGTGGTGGGCGGAATTGGCTTCCAAAGTTTGTAGAGGTAAAGAATTGAAGATGTCCGTTGGCAGAAAGTTCGTCGTTATACATACCAATATCTAAATTGACTGCCAAATGTTTTTTGAAATCATCACTTGATGTATCCACTTTATTATCTAAATTACCAAGATATTTTTCTATTTGTCTAAACGATTTAGATAATCTTATCAAATTACTTTCATTAAACTTCATATTCGTCATAATCAATCCGTGTTTAGGATATTGACATTTACCACCGCCCGAGGTCGCAAAGTTATTTAGAATACAAGTTCTCATACCCAACTCGCCAACAAATTGATTTCCGTAATCACCGGAATGCGCTGCGGCTCGGTTCGCGAAAGCAGTCGCTATGGTGCCAACATATAAATCACTTGTTGTCTCGGCAAGCTGCCCTGTTGGTCTATTAAAATTAAAGTTGTAAAAAGCACTCTTCAATGCCATCACTCTCTTGAATTCTTTGTAGGCTACGCTATCATAAAATACTCTTCTCAAACCAGCAAAAGAAGGCTGATTTGAATTTCTTATTGAACCATCGGTAAATGTATAATTTGGTAATCCCTTTCCAAACATATTACAAACTACTGGTTTATAAGTTGGAGTGCTGATGATAGTTGGTTTATTTTCAGGAGCAAAATTATCACCATCTTGATTATGGTATCTTACGTCAAATCCGCCAAAAGGCGCACCGGCTCCAGCCGTTTGCGACTGACACTGCCTACCGAGCGGTTGAACTGACCTGAATTTATAATCTAAATGTTGATAATTCATAAAATCACCTTCTGGTTTATCCAAACTTATATGCGTTGGCTGATGAAGTTGGTCGGTAAGGATTGAGCCAATATTATCAGGGGTCGCAAAGCTCGGTTCAATTTCAAGTGTGGTCGTGGTTTTTCGTTTATCCAAATCAGGAATCAAAGTCTCAATATCCAAACTATCCGTATTCGTTTCAGGCGCACCACCGGCATCGGTATTATCACTCTTACTTGCCAATCCAGTATAGCCTTGATTTGTCATATAATATCTTGACCCATCAAACTTTTTATCATTTCCTGACATAAAACTTTCTTGTTTGATTGTAGAATGAACCTCATACTGATGATATACCAAATTATCCAATTGTCGTAATCCAAATCCAGTTGCGTCTTGTGTAATTTCTACTGATAATTGTAATAAACAAGTTCGTGTGGATAAGGAGTTTGGGTCATAGATAGGTCCGTGAATGATATTTGGTGCGTAAGCATCGCACTCCTCAATCTCCCAAGTCAATACTTGGTTCGGTGGTTGGGCTGAACTCGGGGTTGTTGTAAGCACTCGCACTCGCATTCCGGTTGCTTCTCCAAGACTGGCAGAAGTAATCGGCACCGCGTTGTATCGTCCTGACACGGCAAACACTTGACCGGCAGCGAGAGCGGGACTGCCAATCGCAGCAGGGGCGCGAAATGTGATTTTCATCACGCCTGCCCCAAAAGCAAAATCAATAGCTCCAACGACACCAATATCACCAGCGTCAGCAGCAAGTGTATAATCTGTCATCAGTATGGGGTTGAACTCTGCTATAACAAAAGTAGCACCTGCGGCGTAAGTTTCAGTGATGTTTATTACCACACCGGTAAGGTCAGCTGCGTTAGGAAGTCTCATAACTGGATAAACTTGTCCCGCGGTGTATCCGCCAAACACACCCGGGGTGTTCGGGTCTTCTATTCCAAATCCAGTTCGTGAAGTATTCATTCTCAAAACATAACCACCATCAAAATAATTATTTGGTATCTTTCCATCTAATGTTGTTGAGTTATTTCCAAAAAAAGCAGCAGATGAATGAGTCGGCCCGAATAGGTATTCACCAAGACTTCGCCTACTCAACATCGTTTGTATTTGATTCGTCGCTGGAATCGCTCCATTCAAGGTTGAAAAAGTTGTAATCCCCGGTGTGCCTATTGCTGTATTTTGGTTGTTTGAAATGGTAGGAGCAGTAATTTCATTATTACCAATATATACTTTATGATTGATTGATGGGAGGGCAAATGTATTTTTTCCAGTATGATTGACATAATATGAATAAGTCAAATCTACTTTATTATCTTTAAAACCTTCATCGTTCGTATCGCCAGTGAATTCTATCACGCTGTCGCTCGCACCTTTCGTATTTACAATTACTTGCTGAACGCTCACAACATCACCAGCGTTTATCTTTATTCCAGACGACGACACTAAATTCGTCCATTTATTTTTAAACACATCCGTGCGTTCGCGCTGGTCTATGTCTATGCTACGCAAACGATTAGCCTCTAAAAGAACGTATCTTTCACTTGACATTTTTTAATATATTAGTTTTATATATTAAATAAATATGAATTTAGAACGAAGCAATCGCACCGGACACTTCTTGCGCGCTATCAATCGTTGGAATCGCACTGCTGAATTTGCTGGTTATTTGAGTGTTTATCTCCGGCGTGCCAATGTTTTGATTTACTTGGGGTAGAGACTGCTTTTTGTGGTGGAAAAGATGAACCAGTCCGTCAATTGTGGAAAAAATTCCCGCTAAACTGCCCAGTGCCTCGCCTATCGGTCCGGCTACTGACCCAATCGCCTCATCTGCGGCAAACTTTTCACCTACATCTTCCCCCTCTTTTTCAACAGCTTTCTCACCTACCTTTACTGCGCTTTTTTCCACAGGCTCACCAACTTCTTGTTCTGGGTCTGGTGCCGGCGGTTTGACACCAGCCGTAGCACGAACATCTGCCGCAACTGATTTACCGCGCTGCTCTATGCCAGCGAGGAAGTCGCCAGTTTGTGCTTGGGTTTGAGACACTTGTTTGAGTCGTGATGAAATTTGCGCGTCTAAATCTTGGAGTTCGCCAACACTCTCTTGGGGTAGCTGACCCTCGTTCTGTTTTTGAATCAATTTTTGTCTATCTTCTTTTGGAAGTTGTGCGAACTTTTCTTTGAGCGAGGCTTGTAATTTAGTTTTCTGCGCCAAGTCAGGACCGGCTTGACGTGCGAATGTGGGACCGAGTGCCGTTGGTGTACGAACGGCAGGTTTGGGGATTAGTTTATTATCCAACGCACCACCCTCAATCTTTGTAATTGTTTTCTTTACACCTATCTTGCCTACATCAATTGGATTGACAGAACTCACCGCATTTGACCCCGCGCCTTCGGCCGCAGTTCCACGAAGTGATTGACGCATATTTTGTAGTTGGTCGGCGAGGCTTGCTGACCTCGGGGCAGCGGCACCACCCGCATCGGCTATATCACCGCCCGCTCCGGTTTTCCCGAAGGTGATTCCTGACACTCTTTGTGTAAGATTCTGCGCTTGTCGCCCAACACCTTCATTTACATCCGCCAGATTTCTACTAATAATATTATCTAAATCATCTCCAGTCAAACTGGCATCACCGCCATCTACATTTACTGGTGCTTGGCTTCCCGCTCTGGACGGGTCTATGACCTTGGCTGCTTTGGTGCCAGCGCTGTCGGCTACACCCTTGACCTTTGTCAGCGCAGACTTTGCTTTATTCACCAATTGTCCGGCTGCTGTTTTCATATCGCCTGGGACAAAGTCTAACACATCATTTGACAAACCCTCTAAATCCAATTCACCACCCGGCTTGATAGTTGAGCCAGTGGGATTGACGTGAGCGTCGCTTGCGCCATCGCCCATATACTTTCTATATTTTTTACGAGCTTTTAAAAATCCTTGATAAGACGCTTTTAATCCTGTCATAGAGGCCACCTCAGCTAACCCACCTTCAGCTAATGCTGTGAATTTGTGCGAATACTCGTCCGCACGCTCCTTCCACTCTTCAAGACCAGTTTGAATGTCATCACTCACACCAGCTTCTTGAGCGGTTTCCGCACTATCTTTTTGTTCGCGAATTAAGTCATTATACTCACCTACCATCATAGAGTAAGCCATATTTTATATTGATTTTTAATTATAATTTTTTAGAAAGATGCGTCCCAACCCCCCAAAAGTTAGCGATGATTTGAGCGATAAACTCATCACCAGACATCTCCACGCACACATTAAAGAGTTAAATGAAGCTCACGATTATCTTGAATATGTAGAAAAACCGATGGAGCGCAGCGAATGGATGAACTGGGAGCCAGAAGAAGATGACATTTATAGTTTGGTGGAGAGCATCAAGTATTGGTCGCAAACCGCTTACCCAAAACGCCCAAGAAGTGAGTGGGGTGAGGTTGATATGGCACTGGCAGTCAAATGTAAGGAAAAAGAATTGGTATGTCTTGAACTTTTAGGTAAATGTATGGATAAATATGATAATAAAAGTTTTTCTAAATTAAAATGGTAAAGAAGAAGATTGGAAAATATACTTATGAAAAATCTACCGCGAAAGGCAAAAAACTAATGACAGAAGTCAAGGGCAAAAAAGTTCATTTCGGCGATAAAAATATGAGCCAGTTTAAAGATAAAACCGGAATTTACAAATCAAAAGACCACGGGGACGAAAAACGACGAAAAAACTATTTGAGTAGAAGTGGTGGAATCAAGGACAAGTCTGGCAAACTCACCAAAAACGACCCCACATCAGCCAACTACCACTCCAGACGCGTTCTGTGGAATGCTTAATTTAAATATATAAAATACTATATATTTAAAATGAAAGACTATGACCTCACCATTTTGACGATAAAGGACCCACCTTTACCGGACCCGATAGAGCAAGACCCTCGTCTCCCAAACGTTTCCGCCGGTGCGTGTATATTAGACGTAGCTAAACCGCGTAGTGGAAAATCGGTTCGCGCGGTCAATTATTTTTTAAATCCCAATTTTTATGCGGGGAAGTTTGAACAAGTTTTTATTTATAGCCCTACTATGAGTAAGGGCGACCATACGACGAGACACCTGTTTGACGAATACAAAGAGACAATTTACAATGAGTATAGCGACGCCCATTTACAAGGTCTCCTTGATTATTTGGATTCAATACCGAGGGACCGGAAAAATCGGTTCGCAATCGTATTTGATGACTTTATTTCATTTGCCAATCTACGCCCTAATTCTTTAATGTTTAGAATTGCCTCATCCTATCGTCATCATCTCAACGGCGGTATGTTATTGTATAACACCCAGCAACTGAAAAAAGTGCCGCCGATTGTGCGTGCGTCAGCCAACTATGTTATTGTAGCCCAGAATAGTAATCTCAAACAAGTGGAGGCGATGGCGGAAGAATTTGGGAACGTGTATGGCGTGGAAAAGTGGCTTGAACTTTACGCGGAGGCGACTGCCGAACCTTACTCGTTTATGTATATGGATTTGTATGGTTATACAGGCGATAATAACGGCAGACCAAAAGCCTACAAAAGATTTGATGAACTTATGTATGAAGCTCCAATCAATTACTCCAAAAAAAAGAAAGATATTGAAAGCGTTATGACTAAAAAGAATGACCGAGCCCAAGACCAAGGAGACGAAGACTGCGGTTGCGGATAAAAGTATTAGATGTAATACTTGTAATGAAGAAATTGATGATTTCGTTGCTTGTGTTTGTTGTAATGATAGAGTATGTATTACGTGCCGATATTACGATAACGGCTTTCTATGTCAAGAATGCTACTTTGGTTAATCCTCCTCCTCTGGATGAGTCTCCGCCCAACCCGCGTCGTAAGCGGGGCAACCAGCCGAACAAATGTCATCATCATCATCTCCCTCAACCAACCGCTTCCCACACTCCTCACATATCTCCTCCTCGTCATACTCCTCAAGCTCCTCAAGAAACTTTTTGGCATCAACATACCAAACAAACTCCTTTATACAATATACCATTTGACCGAAGGAAGTTCTAAACCGAGGGTCATCAACCAACAACACACGCCACTTTTGTGTTTTGGCTTGGAATTTGATTTCGTATGACATCGTGTTGTTTTTTGATTTTTCCAAAAAAAAATCAATTAAGATGATAAGTTTCCTGAACTTCTATGCTATGTCCCATTCGTGCGGCGAGCAATCTGCGTTTCTTTGACATTTCATAATCAATATCTAACAATTCACTGATAAAGATATGGCGTAAATCGTTTATGGTAATATGTTTTCCAAGTGGCTCAAATACTTTACTTATAAAAACACCTAATGTATGGTTTGACATCTTCTCTCCTCTATCATTCAATAACAAGTGTTCCTTACTCTTGTTATGCTTTAACCAAATTTTTAGTGCCTCTTTTAATTTATCACCCACACGAATTCGTTTTATTCCTGTTTTGTTGGCAGTTTTGTGGTTTCCAAAATGGAAGAACTCTGGCTCTCCTTTTTTTAGAACCAAGTAGTTCTCCCGCGAGTATTCCTCGTAGTCTGCTTTCTTGACTATATCACACGAATAGTTTAAACGAAAAGGCGGGTTCTTCATATCGCCAACATAAATGAATGCGATAATCCATTTTTTCATTAAATCATACTTTTGCTTTCCAGTTGCTTTATTAAACGCTTTTTCATAAAATGGAATCACCGATTTGAGTTCATCAATGCTGACGAAATTTTCGTCTTGTTTTGCGTTTCTTTTATGTTCGCTGTAAATTCTATTGACAATATTTGTAATCTCCTTTTGATGAGACACATACATATCACTATTCAACTTGTGCGCGTTCAAAATCGTAATGATTGCGGTGATGAACGACTTTTGAGTTTGAATATTTCCGTAATTTTCTCGCAACCATTTCATTACAACTTTATCATTCTGTAAAAAGACGACACCATCACCCTTTAAACCTTTAAGTAATTTTTTATATTTTACCATATACACCTTTTCAATTGAATTCTGCGAAAGTTTTGACTTTGATTTTGGGTTCTCGTAGCGCTCCAAAGTTCCCTTTACACTTTCCATTTTATTTTATATTTATTTTTAAATAAATCAATATAAAAATGGAGAACTCACCCCCAAAACCATACGATATGTTTAGTTGTATCACACACTCAAATTTACAAGAATTTATTAAAGAGGTTAATAGATATACGAAAATTGGGTGGAAGCTTCGTGGTGAGATGTTGGTGGAAAATGATAGATATTTTCAAGCCGTCTCAATTAAATCAAACGAACCGACTTGGGAAGAGCCTATGAAGGATATGAGTTAAGCGTGCTGATAAGTGCGATTACCAACGCACACGTCTCGTCGTGTGTTAGCTCGGCTGTCTTGATGATATTCACAAGACCCTCCATCTTCTCTTTACTTGACGTTTCGCCAACCTCTTTTTTTTTAGGCGGCTGTGGTTCATCGGTCGTCCATTCCAAAAATTTTAACTCTAAATCGTTAGCGTTAATTTCTTCATCCACTTTCTTATCAAAGTCAAAAAAACATATGGAGTTAAAAAATACTACTGGAAATCTTTTACGTTTCAACATCACTTCTAAAAACTTTACATCCCATATCTCCTTCTCCGTATCCTTGAAATACTTACGGCACAACTCTTTCCAGCATCTCACACCCGCTTGCCTCGTATCTGGCAAACGAGGATAAAATCCTTTTCCCATCGTGATTTTATCCTCCTTTATCAAATCGTTGAATTTTTGACACGTCTTCAATCTAAAATACCAAGTATTTTCAAACTCCAACAACGGAATGGATTTATGCTCTTCCTTCATCGCAGCTATTTCATCGCGTAATTTGAGGTAAGTGTATGTCATTTTTATACATTTACCTTTTAACACAATATAACATAACTAATGTTATACTGAATATATGCTTAATGGCCAATAGGATGGTCTGGGCCAACGCCCGTGCCTGACCAAGAGTTTCTACTTTCCTCAAACAACCTATACATAAGAGTCCCTTCTTCAAACACATAATTCACACCTCTTTTACTATTTAGCTCATCCACCGCTTCACGAATAGTATTTTCCAAATCTTCACCTGACTTATGGTCTCTAAATATCGCTTGGTGAGTTGCCTTAATAATCAATAACCCATCAATTTCTTTATCAGTTCGTTCGCTCAACCATTTTATTCCCTTAAGAGCTCGTTTGGCTTCAACATACCAATCAAAGCCAACTTGGGTAAGTGGTCCGTCCTCGTCAATCACATCCCATTTATGTGTTTCGGTATTCCTAATGATTGAGAAAGACATTGTGTTCTTTTCTATTTTTTTTGAAAAAAAATCAATTATTTTTTCTTCCGGCGTTGTGCTTGAGCTTTGGCACGAGCAGCGGCAGAACCATAGGCCACCTGACGTGGCTGAACTCGTTTGTTTTCGGGACGTGGCTTACCACGAACTTGCTTTTTGGGCTGCTTCTTCTTCTCCGGCACTACACACGCCCTATACGTCGCGCCGTTTTTGGCTGTCCTTACAAAACACTTCATCTTTGAGTTTTTTATATTTCCGGTGTTCTTGACATTACCAGCTCTGCTATCTTTCGTTCGTAAGCGTTGATATTCACGCTTCTCGGCAGCAGTCATATCTTTGACCTTTTTACCGAGTCGTTTTTTGTAATTCATACTATCACTCATTTTATATACTAATTAATTTATTTCTTCTTTTTCATAGCACGGAGTCGCGCCATCTTTTCCTTCATCGCCTTTGAACCTTTGCCAGTTCCGCCCTTGGCCTTGCCCTTCTTCACGGGCTTGCTGTCCTTGGTGTGTTTTGAACCGGTCATAAGAGTGCCGTCCGGCATTGTGTGAGTTCCTTTGGGAGCCTTCTTCTTATCTTTTGTCATTCCGTAGTGTCCTGGCATTTTAAATACAATTTTTTTTTATCAAAAAAAAAATATGATAAGTCATACGTATTTACTAAAAAATATCAACTACGACCCTCCAATTCACGTTTCACAAGATGTTCTACTACGGACCGATGTAAATAATCTCTACGGACAACCCCGTGTTCAAAAAGTTTATTATCCGTCTTCAATGCGCGATATACTGATGAACGACTGATGTTGAGGTCATCTGCGATGCCTTGAGCCGTGAAGTAGTATTTGCGATTGCCGTTATCCAAGTATAACACAAAATGGTAAAAAGTTTTGTTGGTTGAACGTGCCTTTCTCATTTTATATTAGATATTTTTAAACATTTTACTTCATTTTGTCTCACCATCCGCCTTAAGCGATTCCAATTCCGCCTCAAGAGATTTTTTGCGATTCTTTAAAACCAAAATTTCCAATTCATCGGCATCCGCAAGGCGTTCGGCGTAATCTTTATCGCTCTCAAAAATCCTTTGCGGTTCTCTTAGTTCTTTGAGACCAAACTCATCGTCGCTTACGCTGCCAATCCACAAGCCTACATCATCATCAAGATTGTCATCATCATCATCAAGATTGTCTCTACAAAGGTGGTCTTCTTTAGCGCGGTCAATTATGTCTTCCCTAAATTCTGGGTCTTGTATAGCATCTTCCATCTTGGAGATGAATGATTCTTCGTAAGACTTGACAAAGTTGTTCCACTTTTCATCGCTGTCAAAAGTAATATTCCACATATCTTCAATCTCATCCTTGTCAAAGAATACGTGGATTTGGTTGGCGGACATATTAGTTTTTTTTCAATTTTTTGAAAAAAAATCAATTATACATTTTATATCATTTTGTATCACAAAATCACTTATTAATCACTATCATCATCATAATCTGGTCTCCAATTGTCCATCATCATCGCAAAAGGAGAGGAAGTGTTTATATTTTCCATTTCCCCCTTAATAATATATCTATCGTCTTCAAATCTCCATTTTAATGAGAACTCATAACCACAAGAATTTTCAATCCACCCTATTTCTACCTCAACAACTTCCTCATCATCCCCATCATAATCCTTATGGAAATATTCTTTGAAGTCTTGAACCTCCATTCTCCATTCTTCAGTATAAGACATTTTGTTTTTTTTCTAATTTTTAGAAAAAAAATCAATTCTACATTTTATATCATTTTGTATCACAAAATCACTTCTTATTATCAACTTTAATAATTTCATCCCTTATCTTCCAAGTATGCCTAC
>VMHT01154872.1_pt1 | contig 14874 bp, 12 predicted proteins | sample 4693611 | NCBI WGS metagenome assembly VMHT01 (sample SAMN12280063, study PRJNA550983) | marine metagenome | isolation source: seawater sampled from same location over 5 years 0.02-0.2 micron viral filtrate | place: USA: collected off the coast of southern California halfway between the port... ... | reverse complement strand
TCCTACAGTAGTAATATAACTAACTGGATTATCAATCATAGATGTAAAATTAAGATTACCATTAGCATCTATATAAGAAGCATTAGTAGAGTAATTAAATTCTTTGTTTTTAGCTCTTACAAAATAAAATTGAGACGATATTTTTTCTTCAGTATCTAATATAAATGATGCTCCATTATCTAAGGCCGTTTCAAATAAACCCTGAATGAGATTTAAACCAGATAAAGTATTAGCTGCTCTATTAGTTACTAAAGTAGCATGAGTAATACTATTACCGTCCCCCAAAGCATCTGGGTTAAATATTGCTATACCTGCATCTGGATAGAATAAACCAAAACTACCACTGTCTGTTTGTGATAAATTAGAACCTGACATTACCCCATTTGAACCTGATACTATATTAAATTGTCTACCTATATTAGTTAATATAGCACTACCTGAACGTGAAACTGAGTCATCTGTGTATACTTTATCTGCGCCTAATGTTATGTTTAGGGATCCTGCTCTTAATGCTTGCTTATATCTAGAACGAGCAATATTTACTACGTAAATATCTTGTGGTTCATATCCATTAAAAGTAAAATTACGAGTTTCATCTCCATATATTAACGAACGGTATTGTGAATACACTGATCTAGTTGAACTAAATCCAGGATCATTAGCATTATAAGGCTGTGAGCCACTTCCTTCCCTGTGACCATAACTAACAGTAAAGTTAACATCGGTTCCCCCATCAACGTGGGCATATTGGACTCTAAAGGCATTAGAACCCGTTGGGCTTCCTGCGGCTCCTCCCCCTACGGGAAAACCACCTTGGATAGCATTAGTATTACCTGTCCAAGTTGAACTAAAAACTTTTTCAGTTGTGATTACAATGTCGTCGGATGAAAATCGTGTATATGTTGCCATGTTATATTAATTATCTTACTACACCGTCTACATCTTGTGTAGCTGTTACGGCGAGTACTTCTTTTGAAATTTCAACGGGAATAGTTGCTCTAGCACCGCTGTCTCTACCTTCAATTACTAAGCTAGTTAATAAAGTAGTTGCAGTACCAAATAATGTTTGAGCATTTATTGCAGTTAAGCTTAAGGATTGACCAATTGCGGTTTCAGCAATTGCTGAATTAGAATACGGACGTACTCTAGATGATTTACCTGCTTGACTTGTTGCTGTAAATCTAGATAATAATCTTCTGTCTGCAATAGTAAATATATATCCTCCTGGTTCTTTAAGGTTTGATTGACCACTAAAATTAAGTGTAGTTGGGTTAACTACTGTGGTTGAACCTAAAGAAAGGGTAATTTTTGCTGTATTAGCCGTTACAACAGGCATAGCTGAAGTACCTCTAGGTAGAGTTACTAGTTTGCTTTTTAAAATCGCCTGATCATCGGGAATAGCTTCCAACATAGGAAGATTTTCAATTGCTTCACCTGCAAATGCCGAACCAGCTGAATGATTTTCATTATATAAGGTATAATCTATTTCATCGTCGCCTAAGGCAAATTGTGTGATTTTAAAAGAACCATCTTGTCTAGCAAGAGCTTCGCGGCCTTTTTTAGTAAGAACGGCGTCTACTATAATGTTTGTATTATCTAAATATCCCATTAATTTTGTTTTTTTATAAATATAAAAGTTTTATGAAAATGTTATTTTAATTTTTTTCTAGAGTCATTTCTTACAGGTATAGTATCAACTCCTAATGGAATACCTGCTTTAGCAAGAAAATATATTAAGTTATCCTTTATATAGGGGTGTAAATTTTCGGGTATAACTACAAATCCTTTATCACCAACCCCATTTGGCAAATCTATATTTTTATTCATTTTTATAAGAACACTAGGTTTTGAATTATCATTTCTTGAAAACATTACAGATCCGGCATCTGCAAAGACAGAAGGCTTTTTAGATAAAAAGAGATCAGATGATATATAGTCCTGGGCTAAAGGATTTTTAAGAGTAATTGATATACCTGCTACGCTACTCATTTCACTTCCGGGAAATCTACTACGATCAATAACCCCAAATGTTGTGCTACCATTATCAGCTATAGCACTACTAGGTATTATTTCTGCTGTAGACATTAGGGTAAAATCTTTTAATATAGGGACTGCTTGGTTGGGTGTATTTCCGGAAAAACTACTAGATTCTTCTACTATAATAGCAGGTTGGGGAATATTAATAGGATATGTTGAAGTTGGCGTTCCTTGTGAAGTAGGATCTCCATCTGTAGTAGAACCAGTCATAGCTATGTTATCTATGGATCCACTTTTGATCATAGTAGCAAAATATTTATCTAATCCTCTATAATTTGGATTAGAGATCATGCTGCCTTCTCCTATAGTAAAAAATGTAAGTTCATTTGGAGCACCAGGACTACTACCTCCTCCTACTCCCCCTATTGAAGAAGGAATAGTTGGGTTAGCAGCGGGAGTTGGTGGGAAAATATTATTAAAAAAACCAAAATTTAACCCAATTTCGCTAATGTCATTATTAAGCAAAGAAGAAGGGTCAAAAGAACCCCAAATATCTCTCATTACATCAGATTTAAAAGCAAATATTTGAAATGGATAATTAAATTTGGTAAATTTTTTAGCGTTTCTGTTAAAAATTAATTCGTTGCTTGAAGAAACATGGGTTATATTTGAACGATGTGTACCAAATTGATCACCATTTATACCAGAAGGAATTATGTGTGCTACCTTAACTAATTGTCCTTCGTTCCAAAATATGTTATACCTATCCCTTAAATTATTCCTAACGGAAAAATCATTTAATACAAGTTTACAACTAGTACCTATATCAAAATCTTCCGTAAATGTGCGATAATATGCTTTTCTAGAATCGAAGTTATCTTCAGTATCTTCTAATGATATTTTATCAAATGTATCGTCGTCATTTATAGTAAGGTAACTATTTAAACCTATATATGTAAAATTAGGAAAATGAGTTAAACTATTATCTTCAGTACCCTCATCAGTCATCCCAACTACAAAGTTACCTAAATAAATATTTCTAGAGTATTTTTGTGCTGCTGCTGTTTTACCACTAGTTATATCATTGGGTGATATTTTATTAAGAGTAATGGTTTGAGTTTTAACTCCTTCATATCTTGAATTTTTCCAAGCATCTGCACTATAATTAGAGTCATTTATTTCTACAGAATACTCATCACCCCCAACAGTAGTTGGATTAAATGTAGGTTTATTTGGTACGTTAGGCATATTTTATTAATTAAATGCTTTTCTAAAGTATTTTTTACTTAAAGCCCCATAAACAAGATTATTTTCAAATGACCCCTGGCTACCACTTAAAACTTCTTCAACATCAATTGTGGCTTCATGTAATATATATTCACTACTCATTGTAGGAAAGGTTTCTGGTATCTGGAAATCTGGAAATGATACATTTGAAAAATCTGTATCTGTATAGTTGAATTTATTTCTTTCTAAATAATGGGGTTCTATTACTAATCCGGTTTTTAAATTTGCTTTAGCAGGGGCAAATTCTTCTATTATTTTAAATATAGTATGGTCAAAATATTGTATAGTTTTTAAATAATCAAAGAAATTATATTTACTTTTAACTTTTTGGGTATATAAGTCTCTAGCTGATTTTAAATCAGGATAATCATTACTTGTTAAATGGCGGGGGTCTCCTATATAATCATCTAATCTGAACCCTCCTAAAGTATATATTATATCTTCATTAATTTCAAAAGTAGGTGAAAAGAATATTCCTAAATTCGAAAGATCTTGGGGTTGACGATCTAAGGTAGAAGTTTCTGCCCTCACTTGTGGGGAAAGAATTTTATATCCTGGTACACTTCCACTATCGTATCTAACTTTTTCGGAAACCATAGAAGAACCTACAGTATCAGGGGTAGAAATATGGTGATTATATGTAACTTCTTTATATTTGGTACCCTGAATCTGAGCTGTTAGTAATGTATTACTACCGTTGTTAGAATAATCAGAAAAATTATAGGGAGTTGAAGAAATACTTTCTGTTGCTATATTAGCACCTAACGGGTTATAATAATATAATTCGTTATCGAAATATGAACTAGTAGTATTACCTGCAAATATGTTAGGATCTTTAGTGTGGAATTCTTTAGTTTGTGCGTTTAAAGTAGTAGTAAATCCTTTAACATTATGGAGAATAAAATTAGATTTTTTATCTGCTAATGTAGTAGTAGATCTTCCTATAGACCAATTATAATTTGAAATGGTAGTTCTAGAGGATGACGGTGCACTTTTAAAGGCTGGGTTAGTATTAAATGATGTTTCAAAAAATTCATTATCTACATACATGCCTGCGGTTATATCTAAACCACTTCCACCAGATTCCCTTAAGAAAAAGGTAATTGGGTTACCACTATATACGGGGAAGAAGGAACTTTCTTGGGTTATACTAGTACCATCATTAAATACTAATCTACCGGATTGTTCATATATAGAACTTGTTTGGATAGCAATAAATTCAGCACTATTAGAAGTTGAATCACCAAATATTACATTAAATTCATCTGTTTTATAGGGGTATACCGTAAGAACAATAGTATCTACATTAGCAGGAAAGCCAAAACTAACTTGGGTTAATGATGAACCTGATATATTTAAGCCTCTAGATAATTTAGGGTAGTTAAATGTTCTAAATCCAGATTTATCAGATGAGGGCCCACCATATTCTTTTACATGGAGTATACTTTCAGGAATACCATAACAAGCTAATAAAGCTTTAATACCACGTTCAGTACCTTTAGTCTTTAAAAGATAAGGAGCATTATGGTATAAACGTTTCCAAACTTCTTTTGTAATGTCACTTTTAGTAGAAACGGTAGCCGTTGGAGTACTTAAAACTAATACATTTCCGGTTTCTGTAATTATTACTTGGCCTGCTTCTGTAAGGATGGCTTCTACGCCTGTTAATAAATCATCTAAATTATCTTCTCCAGTTCCATCGAATCCTATTAAATAATCAAATAGGTTAGTATTTTCAAATTGATCAAAAGCTGGAATACCTCTTTCTTTTAAAGCATTAAATACAAGATCTTTAGAAATACCCTCAGTTAAACTATTGTGAGCTATATTTTTATCTGTAATATTTTCAATATAAAGCCAAATATTATCAAAATATTGGCCTATCATATCAGTAAATGTTATAAATTGCTCATTCTCATTATTATCAATGATATATTGAGGGAGTGCATTTCTTAAAATATAAGGATTTTCATCATCAAAATTAGAAGCACTTAATAATTGACCACCATAATAATCGCTTCCATCATTTGCAGACCCAAACCATGATAGTGCTTCAGAAGAAGTAGATGGGGCTATTATATAGGGGACTTCATTATTTGATTTAGGCCAAGCATAATCATTTTTATCAAAATATAAAAATCTTTCATAATTATCAAAATTACTAACTACTTTTTTAATTAAAGATTGGTTATTTTCTTTTTCAATTTTTACTGCTTGAGAAGACTGGTTTAAAGAATCTAAGTATATACTTTTAGAAGCATATAGTTCAATTAATTCTAATTTATATTTAAAATTTTCTAATCTTTCTTTAGCTGAACCAAAATGTATAAATTTTTCAAACGTGTATCCCGTATCTGTATTAGGATTGTCATATTCTACTGATACTGGAACACTAGCAGATAGGGCATTTAGTACATTTTGTAAGGAAGAGGTTTGTTCATATGATAATATATCATTAAAAGCTTTATAATTAGTTGGAATACTTGAATTTAGACGTGTATCTATTCTTAAATTAGGACCTTTTAATTCAGTAGAAGAAATTGTAATTTCAGATGTCCCTAAGCTAATATTATAACTTATAGGATTTGTAAGTTCTTCAATTATTCTAAATTGAGATTTTTCACTAAAAGTATTAGGTAAGGGTTCATAAAGTTTAATTAAAAAACTATTATTTTGGTCCTGTTCAGCTATAAAATTAACCCCAGTTAATACGGTATCATCGCCTAAATTTAGCGCAAAATCCTTGAAATACGCAATTCCCTCTTCAGTATCACCGAGTTCGGCGATAAATTGATTTGTCGCGGATATAAGCGGGGAAAGATTTTCATCGTCTATAATTTTAACTCTTAATTCAGTTCTACTAGGTGAAATAGTATTAATATAGAATAAATTTTCAAGAGTATTTGCAATTTTTTTTCTATGAAAGTTAACCCTTAATTCATATTCTCCTGTAGAATAGCCTAAATCTCTTAATGCTTTATCAGGGTTAAAAGTAATTTCATTAAAAAATCCTTCATTATCATCTACATCAGGAATTTCATATTCTTCAAAATTATAAACAGTATCTAGTAAATTGCCATTAAGGTCATAAATGTGCAATTCAACACAGTCCTCTGGTCTACCAAACTTGCGGACTAATTTTTTTTCGCTAAGAAGATTTTTATCTTCTGGGCGAATTTGTTCTAATATTTTTTTAGATTTTATAGCCATTATTCGTCAGATTCAATTTCATCAAGGACATCTTCAATTTTTTCTCGGGCACGTCTAATTTGATTATTAGTACCACTGATTGTTGTGGTATATATTACATCTCTTATAATAGTGGCATATAATTCATCCTCATTTAATTCGCTAGATTGGTCTATTAATTCTTTTACTAGCTCTAACTTAAATACTTTAGTTATAATTTTACCTGCTCTAGCTTTTCGGCTATTATTATTTATATCACCCTCAGATATGTTTAATTTTTCAAATATTTCAGTTTTGGATACTATTTTAGAATTTTTAATCTCATCAGAATTTTCATCAGGTAAAATATCAACTAATAAATTACCTACAGCAATTTGTTCAAAGTTATCAAGAATATCTTCTACTTGATCTTTTCGCCTCCTAACACGATTAATTTCATTTTTAAATTCTTGTATTTCTACATTAATAGCATCAATCTCTGTTTGTTGTTCGGCAGTTAGTGTAATAGAAGTAGCTCCTGAATTAAGACCATTATTAGAACCTCTAGTGCTTTTAGAATCTGTATTTTTACCTGAATATCTAGCCATTATGCACTTGTTATTTGTTGTTTTCGTTTTCTAAGATCTTCTAATTTTTCTTGTAAAGTTCTAAGGTAATTTTCCTTTTCTATAAAATCTTTTTCTAATTCACTTCTGAATAAATCAAAATCACCATTATAATTATCCGGATTTAATGAAGTGTTAGAAGGATCTAAAGTTAATCTTAATTCAGATATTTCTGCTTCTGCCTCTGTTGGGTTCCAGGGATCATTAAAATTATTTGGAGTTAATGGTGGTCCAGAAGGAATATCATCTATTATAATATCTGGAAAAGCTGGAACTTTATATTTATCAGCTTCACCATTATTATTTTTATATTCAAGTAGTCTTAAGAATGAATCTCTAATTTCGGGATCATTAAAACTAAAGATCCTTTTATATGCCTGATCCATTAAAAATATTTGACCCCCCGATAATGAAGTATCAAAACGACGAATTAATGTTCCATTTCTAAATCGTGGGTGTTCTTTTACAGTTTCTACTTCGGCCGTTGGTTGAGAAGCGTCTAATAATTGTTTTTGAAGTTCTTCTATTGTAGACTGTAAATTTTCTATTTCATTGTCTTTTACATCATTACCAGGTGTAATGAGTTGGTTACTTTGTTGAACTAAAGATGAATGGCTAAATTCCCCGTTCTCTGGGATTTCTAAAAATAATTCGTTATATAGATTAAAAAAATCTTCTATAGTAAAGGTTTCCCTTGCACTAAATAGTTCAGAAAAATCTGTGTCGATTACTTCTTTATACTTATTGCTACTGTATATGTTTTTTCTTATAGAAATATTTTCTTTCATTATCTAGTGACTTTAAAATAACAATCGTCATCATATATATTTATACCATCATTGTTATCATGTCTAATTAATAAACGATAATACCTTTCGGGTTGCAAACCTTGCATGTTTAATTTAAAATACATACCATCAGTATCTGCACTTAATTTTGTAAATTCTGTATCAAAAGGTATGATAACTTCTTTTGAAGTATAATCTTCAATACTGTAATATGATGTTGGGTTTAAATAATTTACTTTAAGAAAATCTGAAGAAGTTGTAAATGTTCTGTTAGGATATTGTTCCCTAACATTTAATCTTAAAATAGGCTCTTCTGATTGTTTGTATTCAGGTTTTAAATTATTAAAATTTAATTGAATCTTTCCACTATTTAATATATCATTACTACTAGTAACAGCATCAGCATAGTCCGAATCATCCCATTTTATTGCTAATGTGGGTGAAAATATAGTATGAGTATCTACAGAAAAATATTTAATAGTTCCTTGATTAGAACCCGTTAAGGTAGTATCGTGTTCTCTTTTTATAATAAATCCATTATTAGGTATACCATCGGGGAGGGGGGCATGTAAAAACATACTTTTAGATACTTTTTGTATTTGGTCAGTAATATTAAAATTTAAATCAAAGTTATTTACAATAGAAATTGATTGTGTAGATTCAAATCCTGATCCATAATACCAAGTTCCTCCCCCAAGTGTACTATCTATGTAACTTGCTGTGTTTGCTCCTGTAGAAATGTCAGACCAACTAGTTTTTATTGTCCCGTTGTCCTTATATAACCAAGAAGCACCATCACTTACTACACCACTAAAATATGGGTGATCAATGTATCTTTGGCTACCATTATTCCATTCATCTACTAAAGGATATAATTCTATGTTTTGAGAAATGGGTAAGTTTTGAGTAAAATCCGTAGCATATAATTTTAAAGAAGCACTAAACTCGGTGGTATTTATTTTTTCAGAAAGGACATGTTTTATTTCTGAGTCTTTAAATTTTAAAAGGATTCTAGAAGGGTAATAGTTACTATCATTATTTCCTTTTTCGGATAGTAATGATAGTGTTTCCATTTTACCCGTATTTAGATCTTTTCTAAGAGGGTGAGAATATATAGTTGTGTCCTTTTCAGGAAATAAAAAATGATATGCCATGGTTAATATTTAATTATTCTACCTTTTACGTCTATATTAGGATATTTTAATTCAAAAATGCTAGTATCCATAGAAGGGTATAAAACATTATTTATAGTTGCTGAATCAAAATCATAAGAATATTGAGAATATCCTAATGCTATTCCAGATTTATTAACTAATTTTACGTGTTCTACATTTTGAACATTTTTTACTGCTCCTATTACATTATATACTTCATTTATAATAATAGGTTGGTTAATTTGCCAGTTATCTACACTAAAATAATTTTTTAAAGCTTGAATACAATTTAATATAACTTCATTATTATTAGCTTCCTTAAAGGAAACTATATCAAATTCAACACCAAAATTAATAACAAATGCATCTTTAATATTAATAGCATCCGTTAACATTCTATATTCCTCTAAATAAGAAGATAAATTAGCTCTAGTAGCACTATTAAGTTGAGTAAGGTTTTTATTACCATCATATGCTAAAGTATATAAATTTAAAGCATTAGGATTTGATATTCTAGCACTACTATCTATACTAATTTGATCGTCTTTTATAATATATGCTTTAGCTATTTTACCAAATTTAGCAGGCATAGATAAAGTACGAATAATATAATCTTCTTTTGAAACTGTTCTAAGTTGGGCTGATGATTGAGCTATACTATTTTGTTTTATATCTTCAAGTGTATCTCCAGGTCCTCCTCCAGTAGCGGGGAATGGGTTATTGACTGATAAAGATTCTTTTACAGTGGTAAAAATACCTTCACTGCTAATACTATTATTCTTAGCTATATTAACGGCAGATAATTTATTAATTACACTTGATTCCACATTTGATTCTATTCCTCCACCTACTAAATAATTAACACTAATAGTAGTATTAGAAGGCACCTCACCATATGCTTTTGAAGCTAAGAAATTTGATGGGTCAAATGATTTATCTAAATTAGATCTACTATCTTTAATTCCTATTCCTATATTTTCTGGTGTAGGTAATACTTCTGAATCATTGCCTTCACTAATACCTGCACCAAATTGTAATTGTAGTATATCGTTTGAAGTAAATCTTGTTGTAAATCTTTTAGGTACTTTTTTAAGTCTTAAAAGATAAGGAGTATCATTAGAATATTGTTGTAAATTAGGGTTATTAGCAGCTACATTTGCTACTTCCTCAAATATAGTTTCTTGGGCTAAATAAGGAACTTCATAATAAGTATTATTATCAGCATCTACTACGTTTTCTATTCCTATAATTTTTGAATCAGGAATTTCTAATGTAAGATATTTTTCAGGTTCACCAATAGTAAAAGAAGTTGTTTTTACTTCAGCGCTAATAACATTACCTTGTTTTTTTATTAAATAATATAAAGGAGTGGGATTAGTACCCTCCTGTACAGATAGGGGGTTTCCTTCTTCTGAATATATAGATACTTCTGTAGGGTCTAATGAGTTACTAACTTGGAAATTAACATCTTCAGTAAGAGTAAATCTTGTAGGTGAGGCTTCAGATGTAGTAAATACAGAATTTCTTTTTACAGTAGGAGCATAATTCCAATCTGGACCTGTTCCCGATCCATTAGCGGGTAATGTTATAAATAAATCTAAACTAGTAGTTGATGGATTAGAAATAACAGGTTTATAACCTAAATTATATGCTAGGGCTAAAAGATTGGTCTTTTCCCTAGCGGATTCTATAAAGGTTTCTTGAAGTTGTGTATCGGTGTAATAAGAAAGTATATCTCCTACATAGGCTGCTAATTCTAAAAATACCATGCCAGGATTGCTTTCTGAAAAGTCATTGAAATTATCTGGGAAATAATTTTTAGTAAAATTAATTAAATCTTGTTTTAATAGATTATAATTTCTATTTAAGTACTTAATATCTTTTTTATTAGTACCAGATGTATTATTTATTTTAGAATAGGCCATTTATTATAAGGTTATTGAAATCTCACTTGTATCATTATCTAATAAAATTGTATAACCTATTTTTATATTTAATAATTTATCCTCAGGGGTAACTTGGAGATTATTTAATTCTATTTGTGGGATATGGAATTGTATGTTTTGATCTATTCGAGCTTTAAGAGTAGATATTCTTTCACTAGATTCAACATTTTGGTCAAAAAGTATTTCTCTTAAACCTACACCATAAGAGGGTTCATGGTAACGTTCACCAGGAGATGTTAAAAGAAGATTAATAAGATTAGATTTTATTTGGTCCTTTGTTGTATAATTAAATTGAAATACTCCTTTTTTATTAAAAGGTACCCTAACCCCAATAGCTTTACGCTTATCAAGATCAAGAGGATCAATTCTATATCCTATTTTTTTCCTTATAGCCATTATGGTCTAAAATCTTTTTTCTTAGAAATTGCATTCATTATGGGGCCCCAATCTTTATTTACAAATTGATTTACAGGGTCATTAGATGCAAATGTTTCTTCTGATGTGGGTGTTATAGCTGTTTCAGATAGAAGTGAATTAAGAGTATCATTGCCCGTATTAAAGTTAGGTGGGGGCATTTGGGATCTTAATTTAGCTCTAAAATCTTCGGCTTCTTGAGTATTACTTTTAGTTTCTACTACACGCTGTTGTGGTTGGCTGACTAATTCTTCTTTTAGTAATGCTATTTCACGCCTTAAGGCATGATCTATTTCTTCCCGCACAACTTTTCTAATAATTTTTTCGAATGCACTTAATTTCATTAATATTAGTTTTTAATAAATATATCACTTTTTAACAATTTGATACCCTGTGGCACCATTTTCTACTAAATATTCAATAAACCGTTGTTTATTTGAATTTTCTAAGTTATCTAAAATATCTTCGGGATCTACTTGTGAAGATAATAAATTAATTATATCTTCATTACTTTGTAAAACCCCAGTACCTTGGGGACCTGTTAATCCTCCCCCTTCTAATCCATCTCCTGATGGTGGGTTTTGTGATAATGATAATTCTAGATCTCTTTTAAGCTTATCTATAAATAAATTATCCATAAGGTCACATCGAGCACTAATTTGGGCTCTAATTTCTATTAGTTTCCTTCTAACAGGGTATAATATATCTCTGATTTCCCCTATTTCGTTATCTATAAATTCCGATATTGGAGTTACTATTCTAGCTAAAGCATCTATTTCTTTAAGTTTAGATTTTGCAAATTTAATGGCATCGCCTAATTTAATAGTTATAACACCCGACGCTAAAAACCCTACTTGAGCTATTAATCCAACTTGGGCAGTACTGATTAATACTCTTAATAAAGGAATAAAATCTGCTAAAAAGTTAATAAAACCATCTATTGTAGTAAATATTCTTTCTATACGACTTAGTTGACCTAAGATTTTATCTATTTGATTTACTAATCTATCAATTAAAGTTTTAAGTTTATCACACTTTTCTTTTAATTTTTTAAATTTTTCTAAAATATTGTTTATTTCATCCGGTGATGAACTTACAGGAGGAATAGCAAGGGCAATCTGCTGAAGGTTTGGGATATCAAGAAGAATTTTAGTTTCAACAAAGGGAATTTGATTTTCTATATTAAGTACTCTTCTTTTAGCTCCTGTAAGAGTATTCATTATAGTAGGGGCTTGTCCTGCAAATAAGGTAATCATTTGATATAAACGTTTTTGCTTTTGATTTCTTTAAGTCTACTTTTAAAAATATTTAGTTCCGATACTAAGGGAGATACTAAACCTGCATTAGCTGGACTAGGTATTGTAGGTAAGCCCGGTAAAGTAGTAATTTGATGGAGTGTAGGGAGTACAATATTATATAATCGATTTAGGTGGTCTAACATATCATTTAGTAATTTTTCTAATTCATGGCCTTTAACCGCGGGGTTATTAGCTATTGCATTATCATTTTTAATTACACCTAAATGTATTTTAGGACTATTTAACACAAACATTCCCTTAGACCCATCACTAGTATTGATGTGAAAGTCTTTATTAGTAGAAAATGCAATAGTACTATCGGAAGAAAATACAGAATCTTCTCGTGCATTAAATACTAATCGATCAGAGGTAATTATTACCTGTTTTCCTTGATATGTTTCAGGTGATTTGATCATTTAAATTTTGTGCTTGTTGTTCTTGAAATACTAATAATTCAGATTCCCAATTGGGTTCTACTGCACCAAATACATTATTCCATCTATTAGTAGTGTTTTTATATTCCACGCCCGGTTCATACTTATATGATAATACAGCAGTAGGCCCGTTCTTAGCTTTTTCAGGACTATATCCAAAGTGCCATGGTTCAGTATTTACAGTTCTAATAAAACCATATTTCCATCCATTTTGACACATCCATTTATAACCCTCGCTAGTAGCACTCGCTGTAGCAAAATCACATGCTAAAGAAGCCCCATGCTTTGATTTATAAGAGGCTGCGGCTTTAGGTTCAAAATGCTTAGATTGGGGGGTAGTATTATAAATATCTCCTATTTGATATCCATCAAATGGTTCTAATACTGTAGTACGTTCTAACCATGGTTCTTTAATTTTTCCTTTAAATTGGGATTTTAAATTAGTTAATCTAACAGTTTTTTGGGATTTTTGTATTAAATTACCATTTAAATAAATATTATCTACGGGGGGCCTAAATCCACTACTTACTATTAAACGAGTACCTTCATTTTCGGCTGCTAATAACATTTCCATTAAAGGTACTGCTAATGAATTTGTAATTAATATTGTTCCATTTGAAAATCTTTGTGGAACCATATATAAAGTACGTTTGATTTTACTATTATCTTCATACATTCCCGGAATTTTTACCAAATTTTGATATCCTCCTTCGGAACTTATAGGTACCTCGTCAGAACTAGCATTACTCCCATCATCAGTTTCTAAAGTTTCTTGTCCTTCATTTATAATATCAGATTGGTCTTGAAAATTAGAAGTTTCTGATTGATATGGTCCATTTAATAATTCTTCTATAGAGGTAGAAGTTTGTGTAAATGATTCTAAACCTTGAGTACCTGAGTTAAGTTCTTTAAAATTAGCATTTAAAGATTTAAAATTTTTAGAAGCTATATTAAGATTATTTATATTTTGGTTAGAAGTTAAATAAATTGAGCTAGCATCTCCGTTTATATCTTCTATAGCAGCCGCCCCTTCAGTTGTTTGGCCATTAGATATAATAGTAATGGGTTCTCCTTCACTATCATTATCAGACCAATTATTTTTTCCTTGTGGGTTAGATGAACCAAATCTAATACTATTACCAAACCTACCTTCTAATATCATATCACCTTCAAATGGTACCATATTTTTAGTACTCATTACTTTATCCTCATTGGTATATTCCCCTAATGGAACATCACCATTATTTAACTGAACATCGGGTTCTGCTGGTAATGGATTACCAGAGGAATTATTCCATATATTAATGGGTGGGTAATAAAAATATTCAGTATTGGTGTGGGTACCCCCTAAGGCATTGTAATGTTTATTACTAGGGGCTTTTACTAAATCTACTATTTCAGTAGTTAAGGGGGTATAGGTAATCCAATTAAAATATGGTTTTGCTATAGTACAATATTTAAGGATATCACTTCGTTCTAACCCTCCTAGTTTTAAATTAACACTACCCCAGTAAATATATCCTATATAGGTGGGGTCAAAAGACTTTAATACATCTCTAAAAAAGAAATGACTATCATCCATTATAACACTATAAACCCTCCCTTTAAGTAAAGAAGGAGTATTAGAATTTCTATTAGTTCTAGTAGAACTATTATTCTTTAATTGGCTTTTGCTCATCTTTTGCTACTTCTTCGGCTATTTGTTGGAGTTGTTTTAATTCTTCATCTGTAAGTAATGAATCTCCTCCACCTGAAGCAGCATTATTATTCATACGTTGAATA
>VMHT01128117.1_pt1 | contig 14874 bp, 47 predicted proteins | sample 4693611 | NCBI WGS metagenome assembly VMHT01 (sample SAMN12280063, study PRJNA550983) | marine metagenome | isolation source: seawater sampled from same location over 5 years 0.02-0.2 micron viral filtrate | place: USA: collected off the coast of southern California halfway between the port... ... | reverse complement strand
TTTTATTCAATCTTTTTTTATTCATAGACAGAAAGGATTTGATAGCCCCTTTTCTGTACTGTCCTCGCAAGGTTGAAAGATTGATCGCAAAGCACCCAATACGTAAAGGGTGTCGGTACATTCTCGGTAATCACAAAGAGCCTTTGATCTGTTCTACCGTTTCGATATGCCCATTGGTTCGCTTGCTCTCTTGACTCAAACGAGCGGGCTATTGGAGTTCTTAGACGATTGATACCCATTGTTATTGATCCTCCGTGCAATCGGGGTGATCCCAATGTTCAAGTTGCCAATCACTGATCTGTCGATTTTGCCAAAGGCTATCAACATAGTTGCTCCAAGCCTCGGATCGTGCGACATAATCGGGTTCGCCATCTTGCTCATATTCTGCTCGAATGGATGGCAGTTCATATTCTTCAAAAGATGCGATTGCCTGATCTCTTGTGATTACTGTATAAAGGTTTGTAGCCATTTTGTAGCCCCTTGTTAGTGGTTATATCTATTAGACGAATGAGGATGAGATTTTATTCAATCTTTTTTTCAAGATGATGCATTAACTTTTTCAAGTTCTGCAAGGATCGTGTTGATCGCTTGCTCACCAAGGGCTTGAAGTTCGGGGTTGTCGGTGATCTCTCCCCAAGTTTCGGCAACGACAAAGCAAAGACTATTGAGGATCTGAGCCTTACGAGAAAGTTGCACTTCCTCCGATGGGAATGGAAACCCTCGCCCCTTTACTGCCTTATCGAGATTTTCAACTGTCCAAATGGCATTTTTGAAAACTTCTTCTTCTGATACCTCTTCGGGTTCTTCGCTGACTGCCTGTTCAAGTGCGCTTGCAAGTTCTTTGATCTGTTGTTCTGAAAGCATTTGATAGTCCATTGTTTCGGGTTCTATAAGTAATACGATTGAGGATTATATTTTATTCAAAGTTTTTTGCTCTTTCGATCTCGTCTGCTGTCGGTGGGTTGATGTATTCAATCTCAATCTCATCCTCTACAACTTCGACATAAGCGATAGGATCTTCGGATACGGCTTTCGGATAGGAAAGCACAAGAGCAAACCAAAGATAAGGGATTGATGCGGTTGTGATGATAAAAGTGGAAAAGTTGCTCATAATGATCTCTCGATAAAGTAGTTTCAAAGTTAAGAATGGTGGGGTGTTGCTTTCTGCACCAAGATTTTTGTATCCCTTGATAATGCCTACTTGCCTTTTGATAAGCCGTACCCCTGACGGCTTTTTCTTCCTGTTTTTGTTAGTGTTAGTGTCGCTCATATACTTCTTAGATGCCCTAAGCAACAGGGGGCATAAACTTAGTTTTCGTTCAAGAAAAGGAAAAAATAGGGCGAAGTCTTTTTCAACCGACTGGATGCTCGTGGGCGTTTCGGGCTTGCCTTGGGTGCTTACAAATACCCTCTTCGATTAGCCTGTGAGCCGTTCTGCCGAAGTATCCTTGAAGTTGCCAACAAATGCCAGTGTCGATCAAGTGTTGCCAAGCCTCAATGACTTTTTCTTCACTTTCTGCCTCTATCCATCCCTCCGCTATTCCAACTGCTGTAAAGTCTGTATTGTCACCTTTACCGTTACTGCTACTCATAATCTACCTCTTGTTTCTCGGTTACATATATAATACGATTGAGTTTAGTTTTTATTCAAAGAAAAAAATCGGGGGTGTCGCTACACTGCGACTGCCCCCTTAGAACCTTGGTTATCCCTCGTACATCTTGACAAGTAAAGTGGATACTGGTTCACCATCGGTAGTAGTGGATTGGTGAATGTCAACCATATTATCTTGGTTAGATGTTTCCTTACCGATAAGTGTCCACAACTTCATTCCGCACTCACTCGGCAACACTGCAAAGTAGTTTACAAGGTTTTGGATCTGATCAGAAGTCAAGCGACTTGCAAGAATGTCTTTATTCTCGATCTTTTCAACCATAGCGGAATGTTCATTGATACCCCACTCAGCAACCTTATCAAGCCTACCCTCATCAATGAGGTGTTCAATGGTTACTTGTCGCTCGTAAGACTTTCGGAAGTCTGTAAAGGCTACAGCACCCTCTAAGCCTACAAAGCCTTGAGCAAGATTGAACAGGATAGCATTAGAGCCATCATCGGTAGCATTGAGTAGATCGCCATTGACTACACAGTCATTGAACCGTACCCAAGATCGAGGAGTAGGATAAACCTTGTTAGGCTCATAGTCATCTTCGTGGAGTAGGTGCTTGTGGTTCTGATTGATAAAGTCCCACACCATATCGTCAACTTTACCCTTAGCCCATTGAAGAAAGTCCTCAACAGTAGGTTCAAGATCGAACACAGTCCAGCGATCCAACTCAGCAGGATCAAACTCACCTACTTGGTATTGCGCTCCGTGTTCACCGCCATTGACAGCACCGATGATAACGGTATCGGGATGGAGAAAGTGTCCATTGATCTTACGGCTATCGGTAAGTTCAAAGATACCTTGTCGAACTTCCATTGTAGCACGATCAATCTCATCGAAGAACAGGACACAAGCCTCGGTACAGGCAGTCACAAACCAATCGGGTGGATTGAAAGTGGTGGCTTTGATACCATTGACAACCACATCACGATTGTCAGGTAGTCCAAGCAAGTCACCCTCTGTCATTTGAGAGGCTCGTCTTTCGACAACAGGCAATCCCATCTTCTCAGCGATTTGGTAGATGGTTTCGGATTTACCGATACCGTGCCGTCCTCTAACGAGTACAGGCTTTTTAATGTCGAGTACGAATGTTGCACACTTTATGAATGATGAGAATGGAATAGCCATTTTGAACCTCTTTGTTTGTTGTTACAGTAAATATACGTCTGGGTTATTAGTTTTATTCAAACTTTTTTATTTTTTTTGAGAGTTCCTAATCACTCTCGCCTTACATAGATAATACGATTGAAGAATAACTTTTATTCAATCTTTTTTTCAATCGCTTGCCTTAACCGCTACTACCACTTCTTTGGTGTCAAAGTATGGGTTAGTTTTTCCGTTCTCGTCTGTGATCCACATCCGTTGGCACTTGCTCGGAATAGGCTTAGGAGCATACATATCGGTGAGGATGATATGCCCATCGAAGTCACGATCATTGACATACTTGGTAGGTGCATTGAAACAAGTACCCCCACATAGAACCCTTTCCCACTCTCGGTTCTCGCCCTTTTTCCAAGTGAAAACCTTGCTTTCGTCAACCTCAGTATCAAAGGGAACTACGGTAAAGGTAGCCAGTTTTGAAAGGCTGTTCAACTCATTGAAGAATGAGGCGAGCATATAATCACTGACAGATCCCGACTGATCGATACTGATAGCGATGTTTGCTACCCTTGTCACCTTATGCCCACTGTGGATGCGAGGATACCGCTTGTTGAGCCTACGGATAGTAGATCGTTTGTTAGCCTTACGAGAAGTCTTGATGAAGTATGACAACATCTTTCGCCAGTCAATCGATGGATTAAGGAACTTTTGGATCTCCTTTCGTACTTCAGAAGATACAGTACCCCACGATCCAGAACGGTTCGCCTCTTTACTCGCTTGCTCAAGGATCTCTTTGAGCCGTTGCTTTGCAATCTCGCCTGCCTCAGTACCCTCGGAACTCTCGCCCCAATCACCGTGATCGTCAAGGGTATCGGGCAAGCCACCGCCTGAGCCTTCACCTTGTCCACCCTCGCCATCACCATCTTCTGGCTTTTGAAACTGTTCATCTTCTTTGAGCATTTTGAGATAAGCCTCGGCAGACAAGCCGACAGGGTATTCCTCAAAGGGTGTATCTTTCAAAGATGGGATACAGCCATTTTCGGGCAACTCACCAATAAGGTGGCTGTTGATAGCCAAGTCAGTTGCGACATTCCACACTTTTGACATACCATCTTCGGGTAGACGATCCGTGACGTGTTGGAAGATCAGGTGATAAAACTCGTGCTTGAGGACACCCAACTTTTGAACATCCGTCAATCCCTCAAAGAACTCAGGATTGTAGAGCATTTCAAAGTAACCAGTAGCCTTGTTGAGCCGTACACCAGCAGTAGGGATAGCGGTAGAGGCAGTCTTGTCTACCCTCCGTGAAATGCCCGCAAAAAACGGCTCTCGCATAAGTAGTCTTGCAGTGTGCTTATTTAGATCGAACTTCTTGGACATAATGTCCCCCAATGTTTTGTGGTTACAATAGTTATACGGCTGAGTTTATTTTTTATTCAAACTTTTTTCATTTTCTTCGTAATATACGATATAGCCGTGATTGTAGGCATATTCTCTTGCCTTTTCAAGTGTGGGGAATACCTTTTGATCTCCCTGTAAGGGCTTGACACCGCCACTTCGTATGCTTTTGCTCACACATAGCCTTACACTATCTTGCTTTCCATTGAGATACATATAAGTCACGGAATAGCGACTTGCACATCGGATTGGAAGATCACTTGTGTATTTTGGTTTCATATTCACCTCTTATATATTAGACGATTGGCATTAGGATTTTATTCACTTTCTTTTTTTTCTTTTCTTTAGCCACCTTTCCTCGACATAGAAAGGCTCGTTATGTCCGATAGGAACTACCTTATATCGCTTTGCACCCTTACAGGCACTGACTATAGGTGCATCGGAGGACAAGATAAGCAAGCCTAAAGGTGCATTTTTGTACAATCGCCTTGAACCGTTTTCATCTTGCGTTTCTTCGTGAGTTGAGCGAAAGTCTACAAGTGAACCCTTTGCAAAGATCGGCTTGGCATTGATCGCAGTGATCACCTTTTGAGCATATTTGTTATTCACAATCTTGTCATATTGTCCCTTATTCAATACCTCTCCACTGCGATGGAGTTGGATCAACCTACGAAAATAGCCACCACTTCTACTATAATAATCGCAAACCTGATTAAGATTTGTCTTATATTCAGAAGATTTAGCAAACTCCACCCATTCAGAAATAACGGACGGATCATATCGTTCAATGGCTTGTTCAATAAGGTTGTTACTCCAATCATCACTTCTTCGAGGATTAAGGACAATAGTGTTATCACTCTCATCATAGGAAAGCCAAGTGTGATAGTTGTTCGCCTTTTTCCTACTCCACTCAGAATACCGATTTTCATTGACAAGGGTGTTTATCTCTATGAGAGATAGGATAAACTTATCAAAGAAGTTGCCTCTGTGTCCTGTCAGGGAGTTTGAACTGGCTAATCGTATTCCTTCTACAAGAGAGTTAATAGTATCAAGTTTGTATTTCTTCATCTTCAGCCTCTTAGTTTCTTGGTTTCATAAGTTATACGATTAGCCAGTTCTCTTTATTCAAAGTTTATTGATCTTTCTTTTCCCATTCTTTGATATGCTCGATGATACCTAAGAACTCCAGTTGTGCAAGTGTAAACTTCTTGAAGATAACGGACATTTCATCTGAGTATCCATCCACCCAATCGTCTGCAAGTATTTGGGGCGCACGGCTTACAATCTTCACTGACTGGATCTTGGATGAGTTATAGTAACGAGTTTTCGTATCCCAAGTTTTGATGCGCTCTGCATAGTTCCTTAGAGTTGGCAAGGGGACTGCTCGATACGGCTGTTCACTGGTGTTCCAAGAACGACTACCGTATTGAATGTTTGTACCCTCGAAAGCAGACTTTGGCACTTTAAGGTAAGCCCCCGATTGAATGAAGTTTTGAATGTTTGTTAACTTGTCCTGAGTACATCCCAAGTCTGCGCCTGTCCAGTTTTGTACTGATCTCCAGTTAATCTCGGCATCTTCTTTACAGGCGAAAAGGTTGATACTATCCCAGTTAATCTCGGTTACAAGGGTGCGGATTGTTTCTGTAGTTGCCTCTCGGTTATAGCCACCCTCATCGTGACAAGTGATCTCAGCGATTGCACCTGTGGATAGTCCTTGTCCCTCGACATACTCTTGATAGAACCACTTTCGGAAGTTACGGTTAGCCTTAGCCAACTTTGTCTTGTGACTTGCTAAAAGCCCACAGGTTCTGCGAGTATGATCCTTAGAGCCACAGTATCCACAAGTTCGGTTTGCGGTACTTCGCTTGGACTTACCCTTATTCTTGGCTCTATCTTGCGCTCTACTCCACTTGTCGTAGGCTTTTTGGGTTTGCTTGTGAAGTTCGCCCCAGTTGTCACCGTGTGAATAATAGCCACTGAGAGGCGATCTCCAATAACTGTTGTTTCGATAGGTGTTTCCGCTTAGAGGCGCATTGGGAGTAACTGATGCCATATATTTGAGTGGGATCACACCTTTGTCCAAAGACTTTTTGATGATCGCAACGTGTGGACATTTGCCTACCTGATGATCAGGGCTACGACAGAATGAGCAGGTGGATTGGCTACGGTTTGAACCGCCATTTGATGTGGTAAGTCCTTTCATTGGAACTCCATTTGTTTAGTGGTTGTTATTTATTGGTTACATATATACTACGGCTCAGATACCATATTTATTCAAAAAACTTTCAATCTTTTTTTCGGGTACGGTATTCACGACAATAAAAGAGATCACTGTCGATACAATGATACTTGCGATTAGGATCAGAAACATATCCCAGAAAACTTGTCCTACAAGAAATACGGTATCTGGTTGCATATAAACCTCGTTGGTTATTGGTTACAGTAATGATACGAATGAGTTTAACTTTTATTCAAACTTTTTTTCACAACATCAAGATTGTATTCATCCACTCGGACTACTCTGCTGTCAAAGGCTACATAATACTCGCCCCAATGATCAATACTTACCTCTCTTAGAACAATACCAGTTGTTCCCTTTTTGATCGTTGCGTCTGAGCCTGTGTTGGGGCAGACAAGTTCTTTGTTTTTATTCATAGAAACTAAGTCACCTTTTTTAACTTTGCACCCGAAACTTGCTATTAACATAAGTACCCCCTAATAAAACTCTATTGATTGCGTTCTTTCGATTTGGATCGAGTCTTGTGCAAACTCGCCATAATCCTCGCTGTCATCATATTCTTCACCGATACGAATAAAGCGAGCATCTTCGTGGTTGTCGTTTGCAAAGTTTTCGATGGCATGGGTATCTTCATCGGGATACCACTTGATGTGATCCCAAACAATACAGTGATGTTCACCTTGGAACTCTTTATCCCAACTCTCTCGCCATTCAAAAACAAGTTTCTTTGTGTTCTCGCTCCTTGCGATTACATCTAAGAACTTTGGTAACAGAGCCTTATCAAAGGCTAATAATACTTGACTTCTATATCCCATTGGACACCTCTATATATTTTGATGTTGCGAACAGGTATTAACAATGTCAGATTTTAACTGTTGTTGTTCATAATCCCCATTAGCCAAGTCTGCTAAGATTTCTAATATCTCTGACGTTTTCCAATCACTTCCAAGCCAGAACTCGACTTGCTCTACTGTTATTTTTGACATTTTATCTCCTGTCTTGTTTGTTATATCTAATATACGATTAAGGTTTAACTTTTATTCAAACTTTTTTCTTTTTTACTTCGTGACGATCAAAATACCTTGTGCGATAGAACTCGCCATTGCTCTTAAACCAAGTGATACGCAAGTCGAAAATGTCACCATCACCCACCTTGTTGATTAAGCCGTAGCCACCGTGATAATGTGCAATCGCTGTATTGCGTTGGAGTTTGTTTCCCCTTGCAGAAAGGACAACTAAATCACCTACTTTCACTTAGCACCCCCAACTCAGATCCCCATACACCTACAACATCCCATCTGCCTTTTGTACAAGGCTCGAACCATCGAACAAGCCAACGATCTACAACCCCTTGCTGTTGGACAATCATTCCTTTGCCCCAAAAATCGTGGATCACTATGTCACCCTTCTTCATTACACACCTCACCATCTTCGTGCGTACTCCAAAACTGAGCACTAAACCACATACCTATCAGTGGAAACGATGTTATCAATGCCATTAGTGCGTTTAACTCACCGTGGCAGTTAGAGAAATGCTCAAACATATTGAACCCCCTTAAATGTGTTATATAGATAATACGATTGAAGATTAAGTTTTATTCAAAGTTTTATCATCCATTTCAAACAAGTCCGATCAATGATCCTTGTATGTGGCTCGCCTTGTATCACAATCTTGTGATTGATCACAGTTACCCCATCACTGCGATGGATAGGATCTTCTCCAAGGTATACAGCGATCTTGCCGTAAAACTTCATCGGGCAATAGCCCCCCTCAAACCTGTATAGTTCACCTACTTCCATTTATCACCTCTAAATGTTTTTTCTTCACCCAACCGAAAGTTGTCTTTGCGAAATCTACATCTATTACAAGTACAACCCCCATTATTCCTGATATGTCTTTGACTAAATCACCTATTTTGAGCATAAGTTTCCCCCCCATAGTCCACCTCTCCACCATCCGTGATCCCAGTCCCTTATAAACTGCACTGGCTGTGGGGTTTTTGTACTTACTATTCGTATCCTGTCGCTTGGTTGCATACCATCTGGCGATCCGCCACTGTATTTGCTAATGGGCTTACCATCTAACATAGTAAACTTCACTCCGAAAGGCGAAGTATTCCAAGTTGGCAAAGGATTAACCTCTGTGACGATTGCTATTCTGTCTGAATATATTGTTCTGATTAAATCTCCGACTTGCATAATGCCTCGCTGTTCGGGTTATATCAATAATACGATTGGGGTTTAACTTTTATTCAAACTTTTTGTAGAACTTTCACTGATCACCTCTATATGCTTTGCCATCATCCAAGGGTTCTTTGGGTTACTGTTAATCCAAGCAACCCTTGCAGTCAGTGTCGGCAAGTTGGAAGTACCTGACACAGCAGTCACAATGCCATACTGGTAAGTCCCTTTGATACTGGTAAACTTTCTAACTAAATCACCTACTTGCACTTACTACCTCCACTTCAACATCATAACATTGTACTTCCCACTCACCTTGTACGGTTACTGTCGAGAACTTTTTTGTCATTATATTTCGCTTTCCCAGACGATTGTTTCGTTCTTCGTATGGTTCGATTTTTGTTACCAAGCCGATCATATCTCCGTAATAGCAATCACATTTTACTAAATCACCTACTTTTACTTTCACTTACCACCTCCAACTCGTCTGACTCGTATGTATCATTTATATAACCGTTTGCCCAACGAACTGTATACCAAAAAGTTTTGTCCCGATAGTCCCTCGGATTAGGCTTTATAGCAGTAATCAATCCCACCGTAGTCGATGTGCTGTGTATCAGATTAACTAAATCACCTATTTTCATAAGTACCTCTTGTTTGGGTTACATAGATTAGACGGATGGGGTTTAAGTTTTATTCAAACTTTTTTGAATAATCGTTAGATGTAGCACTGGAGCGGTATAACAATCACTACCATCAATCGTGATAATCTTTGCTGTATGGAAACCATTGTGTTCTTTGGTTTCCAATACCACAAAAAACTTTCCTTGGAACTCCTCATTGACTAAGCGAGTTTTATATCCAACTAAATCACCTACTTTCACTTAGCACCTCGATATATGGATTATCTAAACGCAACTCGTACCATCTATGGTTTTGCATCCCTAAGACACGCCAATAAGAGTTGATTGTTGGCTCAACTACAATGCCGATTACATGTGTACCGCCTTTTATCTTTATTAAAGTACCTATCATTTAGCACCTCTGTCTGTTGTTCATATACTATACGAATGGGGTTTAACTTTTATTCAAACTTTTTCAACTTTTCTTTCATCCACCATCCACAGTTGTCTAACGGAGGCAGTCGATCACTAATCCAATGCACCTTTATGTTAAACCTTTCACAAAAGGTAAGGGGCTTGATCTCTGTGATGATACCAATGCTGTGAATACCTCGCTCCACATCGTACTTTGCAACTACTAAATCACCTACTTGCACTTACTACCTCCAGATCCTCTATCCTGTGTGGCACATCTTCTGCAAACTCAGAAAGAAATACACTTATACCCGATGGAAGAACCATCGTGACAATGGCAACTCTATACGGATTTCTCAGTGACATAATCGTTCTTCGTCCTGATAACTTTTTCTTATATCTAACTAAATCGCCTACTTTCATCAGCCCCCCTTGGCTTGTACATATATAATACGAATGGGGTTTGCTTTTTATTCAAACTTTTTTAACTTTTCTTGTCTCCACCATCCATAGTTTCCTACTAATGGGCGATTGTCTACCAACCAATGCACTTTTATATTGTGGTGTTCGGAGTTATTTATGTCAGTGACAAGCCCAACACAGTGTATACCTCGCTCCATATCATAGGTTGCAACCACTAAATCACCTACTTGCACTGATCACCTCCAAATGGACTTGGGTTTCCCAAACATAATCATTGTACTTTTCTATACTGTCCAACCAATACAATAGATACATTCCAACTTTCTCTTCATATTTTAGCACAATCCCATATCCATAGTGTGCAGTGGGTTGTTGTTTATATTTAACTAAGTCACCTACTTTCATAAGCACCTCTTGCTAAGGTTCACATATAATACGATTGAAGTTTAACTTTTATTCACTTTTTATTTTATTCCCCTTAGAAACTCATTACTCGCCATTTTAACAATCGTTGGGTATTCAATGTCATAGCCTGTTGTTGCGTCAAGATGACTTTCTGTGATTAGTTCCTTGTGTGGGTGGTTAGCCTCGTCCCAATGCTCTTTCAGTCTCTGTACAAGGTAGTCAAAACTATGATCACTCATAATCGGACGATGTACCTCATAATAACAATAAGATGACATAAGAAACCAAGATACCAACTGATTAGGTGTCATTTCTTCTACTTCTTCTCTGCTTTTCCAGTTATCACCAATGAAACTCATTTTATCAACTCCAAACATCGCCAACGGCACTTTGATTTTTTGTGACGAGGATGCAACCCCTCTTGCCCTGAGAAGAAAACAACATCATAATCTCCATCACTCCACATACGAACGACTATCCCTCTGCGATCCAAAGATCCTTGTCGGTATCGAACTAAATCACCTACATTAAATAACATTTTACACCTCGAATATATAGTAATACGAATGAGGGTTAAGTTTTATTCATTTTTTTGTTTCAAAAGCCTTTCTTGGTGAAGTTCCGATGCAATGGATTTTGCTTGTTGGATTGCCTGTTTAAGTGTTTCAAACTCTTGAAAGTTTGAAAGTGTTTCAATAGTTCCATTTGCTCGGATTGCTCGGATCGTATAAAGCCTTGGGTTGTGATAGCCGTTTTGCTCTGAGGTTACGAAAACGCAACCACCGAAAACTTCATCATCAATCACACTCTTGAAAAATCCTAATGTTTCGGGGCTAAAAAAGTTATAGCCCTGTGCTTTGTTAAGTGCTTTAATCTCTTTTATGCAGTTACACTTTGCGTATTTTCTATTAAACTTCATTTTATCTCCTATCTTACATTATTTATACGATCAAAAAAATATATTATTCAATCTTATTGTGTTTCACTAATAACTTCAAATAATCTTTCTGCGTCTTGCACTGAAAAATCACCTATCGCCCTTTCTTTTGTCCAAGCAACCCTAAACTTCCATATACCGTGTGCGTTCTGATACTTTTCAATGATCACAGCAGTATGATTTTCGGGATTGTCTTGTTTTCTTTTTAACATTTTTAACTTTATGAGATCACCGACTTTCACTAATCACCTCTAAATCCTTGACATATTGCAGGGGAGTCAAATAATGCTTATTCAGCCACTTGACTTCTGCTAAGGACTTTTTGATGCTAACTACAAAACCAACGGCTTCGCATCTCTTGACTAAATCACCTACTTTTACTTTCACTTATCACCTTCAAATCTTCACTCCAGTACCAACCATTGAGAGATAACTGGCTATGCTGTGCATTGGGGAACTGGACAAAGTAATGATCATCGTTAGCAAGAGTTTTCTTGCATATTATGCCAATGTTACCAAGTCCATCATCTACTAAATCACCTACTTTCACTTACCACTCCAGCGATGTTACTGCAATGGAAACCTGTCCTTACAATACCACTCTCGACAAACTGTACACTATAGTACAATCCAAGTTCTTCAATCGAAAGAAGAAGTGCGATGTTCCCCTTTCGTGTCCTCACTAAGTCACCTTTCTTTGGCTTTTTCATTATCTTTCCATACTTTAGGTTATATACATTAGACGAATAAGGCTTGGAGTTTATTCAAACTTTCTTAAAAAAAGTATGCACCAACTCCAAACCAAAACATCGCATCGAGTACAGCAAAGGCTATGAAAGCCTTTCTATCTATCATTAGCACATCACGCATTATTGTTCCTTTCCTGAGCGAAAGCCCATAGGTGTTTTTTCTTCTACTGCCTTTTCATCGCTCGGTGGTGCGAGCATCCCCCCCAACATCATAGGCAAAGCACCCATTGATTGCATCGAGTTTAGTTTTAGCATAGCACCTACAACCTTTTCAATAAGATCATCGGATACATTCACTGTTAGTTTTATTTCATTTTTTGACATATTGTCCCCCTCTATATTTATTAGACGATTAAAGTCTATTGTTTATTCAATCTTTTGTAACTTTTCTGCTTGTTCGGGAGTGTAATGCCAGTCACCGTTGATCCCCTCCCATCGAACCACGATATATCCATCTTTTTTTACTTGGATCACTGTGCCGATTGCAACCTCATATTTCCACATTGGCTCCATCTTGACAGCATCACCTACTTGCACTGATCACCTCCCATCCATCAACCATACTCCACCTTGTCTTAAATCCATCGAGTATTCGTATACTCCTAACCTGATGTCCGTGGGTTGGAGTATTTCTCACTCCAATAACAAGAAACTTATTTGTCCCTCTCTGACGGTATCGGGCTTTACATTTGATTAAATCACCTACTTTCACAGACTATCAACCTCCCATTGTTGCCCAGTTTTTCTTTCGTATGCAAACCAAATGTAGCAACGATCTGAGTAACAATCTTTTTCATAGTGTCGGATTTCCCTGTGACAACAACAAATGGTATGTCATCTTCTACGCAAGGTTTTTCTAATAATCCATATACATCTTTGTGCCTAACACCGTGTAAATCAATGACTTTCACTGATCACCTCCAAATAGTATCCATATTCAAAACTTTCTTCACCAAGAGGATGATGTAGCCAATGGATCACCCATTCGGGTTCTTCCTCTTCATCATCAAATAGTCCACCGATCAGTTCCTCTTGTCGAAGTACAATACCTCGCCAATCCTTTTCGAGTGGAAGCCCAGTTGCTTCAATGTGATAGGGCTCTGACAGTCTAACTAAATCGCCTACCTTTAATCCCATACGCACCCCCTGTGCAATAAATGTTATATCAATCATACGAATGAGGTTTGATTTTTATTCAAACTTTTTCACTAAAAACTTCTATTTCATCTGCTTTAGCCCATTTGCAGTCGCCAGTCTCGGCATCAACAATCTTATACAAAGAGACAGGATTTTTTGTAGCAGTCATCTTAATCTTTCTTTCTTCAGTGACAAGGTACACAGTGTGCAATCCCCACTTGAAAGCCATCCAAGGATTATGCTTAATCCAAGCCTGTTTTTCAGGATCTCTTATCTTAACCAAATCACCTACTTTCACTTATCACCTCCAAAAAGCGTTCATGGATTGTGCAATAACTGCCAGAAAACCAGTGAACCCACCAATGTTTAGTGGAGCCAAGTCTGATATATCTCTTTGTAATCGTTCCCGTGTCACCACTCCTATTCTTAACCAAATCACCTACTTGCATATTACCTCCAACTCACATCCGCTACACCATTGCCGTACATAGCACTTATCGGTGAAGTGGATAAGCCACTTTTCACTGGCTATTGAACCGCCCATTCGGGTAGCGACACCTATGACTTCCCATTCTATATGTTTCACTAATGAGCCTATTTGCACCTTCATACTCGCTCCCAATATGCTGTAAACCTACCGTGTCTTACATTTATCTTAGCACCGACACCCTCGATAAACTCAACAGTCGGCTCCTTTTGGACGACTGTGAATGTCAGAGGATAGCAAGTTTCCGCCACTCCACTTTCTATTCCATCAATACCGTGGTATTGATCAGGGTAAAATCTTGTATAGGGATCAGCCCTAAGTATTGCTATGTCTCCTGTGACTTTGTTTCTTAGTAAGTCACCTTTCTTTAGGGTATATGTGATCATAAATCACCTCGTTGTTATTGGTTTTGTTGTGTGAGTTCTATTAGTTCTTCTATTTGTTCCTCTGAACAATCCTCTAAGTGTACCGATGACTCTCTGATGTAGGCACACTCTTCTTCATCTATGTTTGCTTTTAAGAATGACAAAGCATACTGTACCAATGAGTCCTGTATTTCTTCTGTAAGTTCCATTACTTACCTCTCTTTGTTTAAGGTTACATATACTATACGATTGAGGTTCTATTTTTATTCAATGATGATAAACTTTTTTTAACCATTTCACTGGTATCTTTGTGATCTTCGATGGTTCTTCACACCAAGCGACACCAACGGCTATTCGATTTTCCACACCGCTCAATCGCCCCTCTGCATCGTAGGCTGATTTCACCACAATGCCCACCATATCAAACTTATCTCTTGATGGGTATGCCAAAGAAAGGGTTATGAGCCTTTTCTGCTTGTTAGAGAAATGCTCAACACCCTTTGAGTTTAGAGTAACTAAATCTCCTTTCTTTAACTTAGGCACTATGATCTTCGTCATAAAGTCGCCTATTATAGTGCGTCTTGCCATACACAGGCACACCCTTTGGCACTTCACCACTCACGATGCCACCGTGCTTGTCGATGATGTGGCGCACAAGATCGCTCGGCACATACCCATATACTGTCCCTGTTGGATCTTCGGGATCTTCGCAGTATTCCATGATCAGTGGCTCGATGCCAGTGGGAAAGCCGAT
>VMHT01171429.1_pt1 | contig 14878 bp, 10 predicted proteins | sample 4693611 | NCBI WGS metagenome assembly VMHT01 (sample SAMN12280063, study PRJNA550983) | marine metagenome | isolation source: seawater sampled from same location over 5 years 0.02-0.2 micron viral filtrate | place: USA: collected off the coast of southern California halfway between the port... ... | reverse complement strand
AGTGAAGATACGATGTCGCCGTTAAAACAAGCAAATGTACCACTCACAACATCCCTGCAGTTGCCAAGCGCACCTCCAGTTCCAAGAGGTTCGTCTTCAGGTACAATTCGAACATCAAAATCAACTTCTTTTTTCTTAAAGTAGGATTCTATCTGATCGACTTTGTAACCACCTGCAACGATGACTTCATCAACCAAGTCAGTCGGTACTGCCTCCACGACGCGTTCAAGCAATGTCAAGTCCAACATAGGCAACAATGGTTTGGGGATGGCGTTGGTCCATGGTCGAAGCCTCGACCCTATGCCACCTGCCAGTACCACGACTTGCATGGCTGTCGCCAACCTGCTCCAACCTATGAACACACCTCTCATCGAGGATGCAACTTTCCTACAACGGGACAAAAATTGCTGGAGAGGTGGGCAAAGTGTTCAAAGACGGGCTTTCTGTGGAGCAAGCGGAGAGACCCATGAACATCCACGAATACCAAGGAAAAATGCTGCTTAGGGCTGCTGGAGTGCCGGTGCTCGAAGGGGTCCACTGCACAACTGTCGATGAGGCTTTGAACGCCTATGATACACTTGGAAGCAAAGTGGTTGCTGTTAAGTCGCAAATCCATGCAGGTGGCCGTGGAAAAGGTACGATCTATACACCTGGAACCAAAGACGTCGTTATGGAAGGTGGTGTAAAAATCGCTTTTTCAAAAGACGAGGTGAACACATACGCCAGCAACATCCTCGGAAATCTTCTCGTCACTATTCAAACTGGAGGTGAAGGAAAAATTGTCAACAACCTCTACATTGAGGCGGGGTGTGACATCGCCCACGAGTACTACCTTGCCTTGCTCGTCGACCGGGATACAAAGTCTGTGCTCATCATGGCGTCCACTGAGGGTGGAATGGACATTGAAGAAGTTGCAGAACATACGCCCGAACTCATTCACAAAGTTGTCGTTGATGCTAACATTGGATTGCTCGGCTTCCAAAAGCGGGACCTCGGCATGGCTCTCGGATTGAATGGTTCTGCCTTGAAGTCCTTCGGAAAGATGCTGTCGTCGATGTACGCTATGTTTTGTGCTGAAGATTGTGCCATGGTGGAAATCAATCCCTTGGTTCGAACTAGCGCTGATGAGATGGTGGCCTTGGATGCGAAGGTTTCTTTCGACGAAAACGCAGAGTTTAGACACAAGAACTGGGACGATCTTCGTGACCTTTCTGAAGAAGAAGATACAGAGATTCGTGCCAAGGAAACTGGTCTATCGTACGTTAAACTCGACGGAAACATTGGCTGCCTCGTCAACGGTGCGGGATTAGCAATGGCCACAATGGACGTCATCAAACTCTACGGTGGCGAACCAGCAAACTTCCTCGATGTCGGTGGCGGTGCCGATGAAGAGCAAGTGAAAACTGCGTTTTCGATCATTCTTGAAGATCAAAACGTCAAAGGCATTCTTGTCAACATCTTTGGAGGCATAATGCGATGCGACATCATTGCACGAGGTGTCATTGCAGCCACAGAAGCTTTGTCACTCGAGGTCCCACTGGTTGTACGCCTAGCTGGCACCAACGTCGATGAAGGGAAGGCCATCCTTGAATCTTCAACCCTCAATATTCATTCTGCAGATGACTTGGCAGAAGGTGCGCAAAAGATTGTTGCACTAATTGGAGGTGGACAATAATGGCAATTTGGATTGAAGAAGACGCAAAGGTCCTTGTACAGGGTATCACAGGAAAGCAAGGTATGTTCCATGCAGACAAAATGGTCGAATATGGAACTCAAATCGTTGGAGGGTGCACCCCCGGAAAGGGCGGTCAAACCGTAGAACTCCAAGGTAAACAATTCCCAGTTTGGCACAGCATGACCGACGCAATTACTGCAACGGATGCCGATGCGACCGTTATCTACGTGCCACCGCCATTCGCTGCTGAAGCAATTATGGAAGCTGCCGACGCTTTTGATTCACTCAAAGGAGAGGGAGTCATTGTATGTATTACCGAAGGCATTCCAACCCTTGACATGGTCAAAGCAGTCGCTTACGTTGACAATCGACCAGGTGTTCGCCTGATTGGACCGAACTGCCCTGGCATCATTACACCCGGAGCGACTGGAGGCGCCAAGATCGGAATCATGCCGGGCCACATCCATGCAAAGGGACGCATCGGGATTGTTTCCAAATCTGGAACATTGACCTACGAAGCTGTTGCGCAAACCATGAGCATCGACGAAGGCCAATCAACTTGTGTTGGAATCGGTGGAGATCCTGTAAATGGAACAGGATTTATTGAATGCTTGGCTGCTTTCGAGCACGACCCACAAACTGAAGCCATCATCATGATTGGGGAAATCGGCGGAAACGCTGAGCAGGAAGCGGCTGCATGGGCCGCAGATAACGTCACGAAGCCAATCGTCGGATTCGTTGCGGGAGCAACCGCTCCACCTGGCAAGCGAATGGGCCACGCAGGTGCAATTATTTCAGGTGGAAAAGGCACAGCAGAAGAAAAATTCGCAGCCTTCCGAGCTGCAGGAATTGCATGCGCAATGGATCCATCTGAACTTGGCAAAGTGCTTCTTGAATCACTGAAGACCGCAGGTTTGCGATGAAGCCAATAACCTGCACTGAGAAGGAAAGTCATGGCGAAAGTGCAGACCTTCGATTCTGAACTTCTGCATGAGCACTACTCATCAAGTGAACCACTGGATTTGGATTGGCTGATCAAACCGTCAAGGCATCAATTCCGATGGCGCTGTACAGAGCATCGCTGGCACACATCAACTCGACAAATACGTGATGGAAACGTATTGGCAAAAGCAACACATCGAAACACCCCACGGGACTTATATGTTTCAACGAGTGCATGGCTCAACCCAGTGGGATTGCCTAAAATCAAAGATGTAAAGTCCCCTCACCCGATCCTTCTCGACCATCTCATTGTCTTCGACATCGATGTACCTCCATTCTCGAAAAAGAATATGGAAAAGGCAAGAAAGGCTGCCGTGAATCTCCTAGATTGGGTCGAAAGCAACTACGATTTTGAGCGGGTTCATTTCGTGTTTTCTGGAAGCAAAGGCTTCCATCTCATTTATCGAGAACTCGATCGAAGTTTGTTTGGCATAGAAGACCCGAAAAAAAGGGAGGAGGAAGTGCGTCAAGCGCGCAAAACCTTGCTAAATGAGGTACTCGAGGCTGGTCACCCCGTTGACAAAACCATTACTGCGGATACAAGGCGAATCATACGCTTACCTGGTTCAATTCACGGTTCCACAGGTTGGAAATGTACGATAGTAAGTGAATCATTACTTCGCACACCATTCAAGAAATGGCACTCAAAACTCCCAAGACATGCCAAGTCGGTTGCTATGCCCAGGTGGGCAAGGACGCCATCAAAGAGGAGGATGACAAAACAAGTTCAGCACATCCAGCAACAGAACCTTGACCCAGTACCACACACTTCGCTTGAATTATCAACGCATGTGCCGGGAACCAAAGACCGAAGTGCCATCATTGGATGGTTGCCAAAATCATGGGGAAGCATCGAAAAGACAGTTAACATCGCTATGATGCATGTTACAAAAAATGAAATCGGTCCAGCTTTCTTTTGGACCGATCATTCCGCTGTGCTGATGATGCTCCCTCGCGCCTTTCCTAGGCCACAAGCAGCAAAAATCTGCAGGAGAATTGGTCTCAAAAACACCGCTCTATCGATTGAATCCGCTGACCACCATTGGGTGCGAATATCGCCTCGCCAATGGGATGACACAGGTTGGGATGAGGAGATACAATCTGTTGGCATTGTCGGGCATGAGCTTGCCGAACACTGCGCAGCACCTTGGTCCGCAGCTCACCTCGAAATGGCAAAGCGACTGGATTTGCCCTTTGATTCTGGTGAAGATGACCTCGCAGGTCGTGTTGAACCAGCAATTAGAGTTGTGCGCAGAAATTGATTGGTCAAGATTATATGCTGGCCATGTAAACAACAATTGTTCCCAAGAGAGCTGAAAGGCGATGACCTCACGACTTGTCGATTGACCAGTACACACACTGGCTGTGGCGCATGGGAACAGCGCCACAGCCGATTTTTTATCGCAATACGGTTCTTCTTGTGTCTTTGAAGGCTGAAAGACTATGTGCTCAAGGGAAAAATCACCAACATGATTCAGTCCAAATGCCCCATCGAGAGTCTTTGGGCTGAGCATAAGATTCACATTCGAGGGATTTCATGAACATCTTTGGAACTGCACTTTTCGTCCTAATGGCTGGAGTTTCTGGCATCTTCATCATTCTTTCAATAACCTCTGACGTGGTCGTTATGGAAACAACTGGGACGATTATGGAAGGCACAACTTGGCACGAAGATGAGCGGCAGACTCGAGAATGTGCTGAAATGGGCTACTATTACGATGAGTATGGCGAAGAATATGAGGAATGTGAGAGGTACGAATACGTCACATATTACGTGTGTTCGACAAATTTAGATTTCAATTACACACTCGCAGAAGAACCTGATGGTGATGTGTACGAAGGCCAAGACACCTTGACATGGGATGGCTCTTCAGGACCGTGTTTGCAGCAAATCAAAGATAGCTACCCCGTAAATGGTACTCTCCTCGTCTACTACCTTTCTGACGATCCCACTGATGCAAGTGTTGGAAAACCACTTGAACCAAGTGGAATGTATTTCTGTTGCGGCATTTGCTTTGGTATTCTTGCGATCCCAGCAGGGTTCTTCATGTTCACGAACCGTTCCGCGGCTGGAAGGATGAAGACTGGTGGCATGCTCGGTAGATTTGGTCCTCAACGGGTGTCCATTGCCCCTACAACCAATACACAACAAGGCATGCCAATTCCGGGCACCTACGGAACAAACACCAACAATGTCAACGCAGGGCAAGGCAGAGGCGGCGGCTTCGGTGGAGGTGGCATGATGATGGCACCGGGCATGGTCGGAGGCGGTGCAGCATACGGTCTAGCGCAACAATCAACTCCACCTCAATACGCAAATCGAGGAAAGAAATCCAGTAAATCTAGAAACAGCCACTCTCCCTCTCGAATTGATGGATACAAGCAGGTCATTGAGAAACTCAACATGTCCAGAGGCCCATCAAACGTCTACGACTGTGAAAACATGCTCCGTTCAAGTGGATTCATGACCGCTGCATCAGCGAATAAATTCATGGCTCATCCATATGTGCTCAAAAGTCTAGGTCTTGCCGCAGGAGCGGCTGCTGGCGCCGGAGTTGGAGCAGCAGTAGCTTCTACCCAAAGCGGCATGATCAGCCGCAATGTGCCAGATCCTGCTGACCCCAACACAAACTTAAGACCGGCTGGTAGCAGTGATGACCGACTTCAAAAGATGCAAGAAGAAGCGGCAGCTTTCTTTGATTCTGCTAAACCAAAAACTCCCGCACCAACCGTACGGCCTGTAAGTGATGGTGAATCTGACATTTGTGCCCATCCAAATTGCTCGGTTGGAGTTTCTGCATTTGACTTCCGCTGCTTTGATTGCCGACAAAGGTTCTGCAGCGTTCACAAAGGTATGACGTTCCAATGCGACAATTGTGCTGCAAATTGATTTCACTCATAGATCGTCTTCTGGTGAAGAGTGAATGCGGGGACCATGCCGTTGAGTTGAACACGTTCAACCATCTGTTTACCGTTCGCATTTCGTACATAGGTGATATCGCCAGGGCTAACATATTTGTTCCAATACCGTTGATAGACTAATGCACGCTCTTTACTGTTCGCTAGACATGAAGGGACTGCGTGATACATCATTACTGAAACTCGTTGTTTTCTCAAATAGACCGCTAACACTTCGGGCATAAGTTTCGAAAGCCATGTGTCGTCAAAAAATTTGGACGACCGGGCAATAATATAGCGAGGTTTATGCAGCGGCCCCAGAGCTTCGGTCAAGGCTTTGCTGAATATTTCTGCTTCCTCAGGAGTTGAATTTTTCAAATGGAAACGAACCCAACCACCGCCACGATCACCGCCGTGGGCGCGGGCAACATGAGTCATATCACCCAATTCGCAAAGTGAAGCAACGATGGCATTAGCTATTGCTTGTGTTAGAGAAACATCAGTCCATACTCGCTTATCCTCTCCGAATTGGAAACCGTTGGAGAAATTAATCCCCGGTTCTGCTTCGATGGCTGGCTTCTCATCGATGCCAAATGGCTCTCCAATCTTCCACAGTTTACGCGTGTGGTCCCGACTCATTGCTCGGCGAATCATCTCTTCATTGAACATGCCCATTCCTTCACTGATGCCCTCTGGACGTACGTCGTTAAACGCTGCGTGAACGTGTCCAACGCCCCGTTCTATAGCGCCATCATCGCAGACGCCATACAGTTGTTTGTGCTTTTCCTTGAACCGTTGGTAATCATCAAATCCTTTTGTGAATTCATCTGCAACACAAACGATATCCCAGTTATTGGCAACTTTTTCCTTCCACTCTTTATCCAAGCGAATCGATCGTCCACGTAGTTGATTGATGCTCATGCTCGTTGTAACTGTGGTCATGTCGACGAGGACATTAATTCGAGAAGCATCCCATCCTTCACCTAGCAACCCACGGGTGCCGACAAGACATTTAGTGAACCCTTCTTGGAACAGCTCAGTAATCATAAGAGAATAATATCGCGGGACCCAATGCTTACCTCGCCCATGAATCTCATGATATCCATCATGGACTTGATCTTTGAATGTGACCTGAAGTCCTCGATCTTTTACCCACTGGACTGCACGTTCTAAGAATCGCTCCGACATATCATCATCGACCAAAACTGTACTTCCTGTCATCAAAATAGGATCGAGGCGATCGCTTGCCTGATGTTTTACAAGTGACCTAAAGACTGCTATCGCACCGCCTGCTTCCTTATCGAGTACGCCCTCCACAAGTGCTGTTGCGGAAGTTTTCTCGAAGTCTGTGACAATGACTGCACGTATTGATGGCCCAAGAGCCTGCATTTCAACGGTAATGATTTCATTGAGAGCCTCGACTTTGGAGGAGGCATACGCCATCACGCGTCCAACCGGAGAAGCGCATGGACGAGAACCTGTTTCTGTAATTTGAACGCCTAAGAGTCGTAAGCGGTCGATAGCTGATTGAGCGCGTTCATGGTCGGCCTTATTTTTCGATAGACGTAAGCCGTGACGGACATAGCGATCTAAAACCGACCGCAGCATACTCATTCTGCTCCATGATTCATCACCTTCTAGTATCGGCACAAGAGGGACTCCGCTTGGCAGGGGTCTGTCTTTGGATTGTAAATATCGCCGAGCATTGTTAGCATAGTTCTCATTTTTGGTGAAGAAATCTGTCCAAGAGAGTGATTCACCTCTATGATTAACCCTATTTTGGAGGCTGGAATAAATCCAATCATCAAGGGGCTCGATTCGATGCTTTTCACTCCCATCTTGCGGGCTACACAGATCTTCGAGGAGTGTTTCGAATTGCTCATCAACCCCTGCAATGTATTGAAGTTCATGTGGTGCGGGACGTACAAAGTAGCATAGATCTTGGTAAGGTGCTAGATTCGAAGCTCGCACCAATGCTGGGACTGGCACTTCGTAATCAACGGGTCCGAAAAATTCCTTGTAGCGTTCTGCATCAACACCCTCGAGATCCTCTGTATCGGGGGGCGTGGCGGTAAGACCGAGTACAACTGGGTCGTCAAAAAACTCCTTCACTTCTGCAAGAATTCGTCCCCAATGGTGCATCAAATGGTGGCATTCATCAAGAATAATCAGGCCAATGCCCGCATCTTTGAGGCGCATCAAATTTGCTTTTGCACTTTCATGCAAGGTCCAAAGAGCGTTGCCTTTTCTGGCAACATTATCACGGACCTTTTTCCTGTATGTGCTTAGTCGCGCAGTGTAGTATTTGGGATTCGAAGTTTCAAGGCTTTTCTGCCATGCTTCTGCTGATTCATGACCGTCAGCCTGCTCTTCATCAATCAATTTCTCTGCCCACAAGTTCAATGCGGCTTGGTCCAAATCCTCGCCACCTTTGCGGGGCATGGTCACCGACTGGTAGGTGAGCGAAGTGAGTAAGCCAGGTTTTTTTGGATCTGTACTGATGAACTCATCTTTTCCATCGAGATCGAATAATGAAGTACGTGCAGCCCACTGAGCCTGAATCGCAGAATTTGGAGACAGAACCAGCGCTGGTTTTCGAATGAGGTCAGACCATACATAAAGTCCGAGAATCGTTTTTCCTGAACCAGGTGGGGCAACAATGTGCAGTCGCTTCTCGCCTCGCTCGAGTTGTGGTTGAATAATCGATGTCGCTGAAGCTTGTGATGGTCGAAGGGTTCCTGCAAACCGAATGGAGCCGAATGCAGGGAGTTCAGTTGACATCAACGAGGACCTCGCTTAGGACCCGGAGGACCGCCACCTGGACCGCCCTTTGGTGGACCTGAGCGCTTGGGGGGGCCACCGCTCTTCTTTGGGGGGCCACCAGACTTGCTTGGGCCTGGAGGACCGCCGCTCTTCTTTGGGGGGCCGCCTGACTTGCTTGGACCTGGGGGGCCGCCGCTCTTCTTGGGAGGACCGCCTGACTTCTTTGGAGGGCCACCTGAACGAATTGGACCCGGAGGACCGGAGCGTTGTGGCGAAGTTTGGACTTCTTCCTCTTCTTCTTCGAATATTGCGCCACAGTGAGGGCATTCACTGTCGCTTTCCTTGACGAGTCCATCGCAAATTTCACATGCGAACATCTCTTCATCGTCGTCTTCCTTTTCCTGGCCAAGATTTTCTACTTCTCCGTCTTTCGAACGGAATATAGTCAATACCGGTACGAGATCAAACCCTTTGAGAGCCATTTCGGTTTGTATAGCGTGTTCAAAGGCTTGCTTTAGATCATCAGGAGTGTCGAGCACACGCCCATCATCAACGTAGGTCACGTTAATCTTCAGTTCATCGCCCTCTGTTTTGGCTTGAGGGGTTTCAACAGCAACTCCACGCTTTCGTGCGACTCGACGAACGGCAACTTCACACATTCTGCGGAGCAGTGCCTCATCAGGTGCATTAGCAGAGGGTTGGCCTAGAGCACCTGCCATAATTTCCTTCGCAACATTCGTTTCTCCGCCTCTGAGGTGAGAAGGGAGTTCTGCCCCAAGGGAAGCAAGAACGTTCCCGGCTGGAGTTTGATTCATGTTGAGCCATTGGCTTCTGCGTTCATCCTTCATGGCTCGCTCTGCTTCTGCAAGACGGTTGACCATGGCGTCGGTTGGAGAGGCGGATGGATTGTTGGCAACCATTGTACCGCCTGGATTGAACCCTGTCACATTTGCTGGATTTTTTTGTGGTACTGCGCCGCTGGAGAGAGAAGGCCCTCGTAGTGTTTGTGGAAGATCAGAATGGGCACCTCCAACGACGTTGGTTGGTTGCTGATTGGCTTGGGGGATTTGACCACCCTGACTCGGGGGCATACCTTGTTGAGGTGGGAATTGTCCTTGAGGAATATTTTGTTGTTGTTGCACTCCCATGGCAATTTGTTGGAGGACTTCTGGTGGTAAGCCACCGAGTTGTCCCTGTCCAGCGTCTCGTTGTTGACGGACTGCTTCGCCAGAAACAACACCAAAGTTTCGACCACCAGTGACCTCTTGGCCACCAAGGCCGACAGCGCCTGTGTTAGCGAAACTCCCTGCACGTGAAACCTCTTGGCGAGAACCGCATTCAGGACAGAAAATGCTGTCATTTGGAATTTCCTCCATGCACGAGCCGCACTGCATACTCCACTCCCCCGTAGTTGGGCTGGCTTGACTTGAAATAAAGTCTTGGTTGCATATCGCGTCAAGAAAGGCCCCCTTGGCGTTGGTATGCATCACCGTATGAGGGACTGAATCTTGTGAGTTAAAATAAAGATTAGACAACTGGATGACTCACCACCCCACAGGGTCAAGAACAGAAACCGATTCCCTTGGTTTGGAGGGGCATCGATGGCTGTGTTGATCAACGCTAAAATTGACGCTTTGCTTGAAGCAACTTCTCGTTCATTTTATCCAACGCTGAAGTACCTACCAAAGAAAATACGGGGCCAGATTGGCCTTCTCTACCTGCTGGCCAGAGTGGCAGACACCATCGCTGATTCGAAACATGGTGATACGAATGTTTTGCTTGACGCATTAAGAGCGTACAATGATGTTGCTCAGGGACGGTCTGAGTCATTACCCGATTTTTCAGACATCGCAGAATTACAGACCAATGCAAGCGAAGCCGAGTTACTCAGGAACGTCAAGGATGTTGTTGAGGGGTTGAAAGTTTATTCTCATGAAGATCAAGAACGGATGCTTGAGTGTCTCGATGTCATTGTTGGAGGGCAAATTCTTGATCTCGAGCGATTTGGTCCTGCAAAGGAAGGCGGCGAAATTTCTGCACTTGTCAACGATGAGGAATTGGATGATTACACCTTCAGAGTCGCAGGCTGCGTGGGCGTATTTTGGACCAAGATGTCGCTGGCCCATTTGATGTCGCTAAGCCCACAAAAGGAAAAGGAATTTTTTGACAAAGGCGTACGGTTTGGGAAAGCTCTGCAAATGATCAATATTCTGCGAGATATCCCCGAAGACTTACGATTTGGTCGCTGCTACATCCCTAGCGAAGCATTAGCACGATATGATCTGCTACCAAAGGACTTACTGGACGATGGAAATATCGAAAAGTTTCGTCCACTCTATGATGAATATCTAGATCTTGCTAACGGTCATTTCGATGCAGCAGTGGAATACATTCGAATGCTCCCAGAGGGGCAATTCCGCCTCAAAGCCTCATGCATGCTTCCCGTACTTATCGGCCAACGCACAGTGACATTGCTGCGAACTGGAAACATTTTGAATTCTGACGAGCGAATTAAAGTCACTCGCGATGAAATCAAGGTTTATGCAAGGAAACTACTGCGTGCACTGCTCATTCCTGGTGGCGTCAAACGATTGCTGGAAAAAAACAAAGACGCCCCAATCTGAATCAAGGATTTGTCTTCTTTATACTCCAATTCGGCAACCTTCACAGGGGTCTTTAATGACAACATACTTCCTTCAGCCACCTTAGTAAAGAGGAACTTACTATTCTTGTAATGCACATTACAGATCACATTTCTTGGACCTTAGAGAATCATCTTCGTTCAAAAAAATTGGTGCAAACTTCCGCAGGTCTCAAAAAGGGGAACTACCGAGCGCCATATGGTCACCATGCTTGAACGCCGGAAACCGCTCGATTTGCTGTTCCCTCTCAAGGGGAATGCCGCAAGTCGAAAGGAAGGCGAAGAAAAAGAGACAATCTCTGCCCTTGACAGAGTTCGCGCAGGTGTGATGCTCGCTCGGGATGCTGTCAAAGCAGTCAGCGTCACGGCAATGGAAGCCCTTAGAGAAGGTGCTACCTTCATTGGAATTGTCGGTGAAAAAAATGAGTTGGTCGATCCTTTCGAGCACCTCGATGCCCCAATTTGGTCGGACAAGCCACCTCAAGAATTAATGAAACTGGCCTTCCGCTATTGTGAAGAATTGACCATGCGAGAGGCTGGAAATTTCTATCATTCGTTCAAATATCTCCCAGATGAACAACGTAATGCCATGTGCGCAGTCTATGCGTTCTGCCGCAGAGCAGACGACATTGCTGATGGTGACTGGGCCGACAGGTTCCCCGGTAGCCAGGGCGAAATGGACCCCGAAGCCGTCGCCTATCGCGAGCAACTAGAAAGCCTCCAGGAACAGGGGACGATCCTTGATCAAGAAGCATATCTCAACAAGATTACCCAACTCTTCTTCTTCAGGAAAAAGCTCTCTACGTGCTACTCTGATGTCTATTCCACAGATCCAGTCTTCCTCGCATTGAAAGAAACTGTGGACCGTTATTCAATCGGCAGAGAGGTCTTTGATGATCTCATTTCAGGAATGGAAGATGATCTTTACAACAACAGGTACCGCAGTTTTGATGAATTGTACGTCTACTGCTATAGAGTGGCATCCGTCGTTGGGTTAATGTGCATCGAAATCTATGGATACGAAGATCCAAGAGCGAAGAAATTCGCAGAATCTTGGGGAATTTTCATGCAACTCACCAACGTGTTGCGTGACGTAGGCGAAGATATCCAACGGGACCGTGTATACCTACCAATGGATGAACTTGAAGCCAACGGCATTACTGAACCGGAGCTAGGGGAACAAGTCGTCCTCAACAAGCAATGGGAACCCTACTGCAGAGATTATGCGCGACGTGCTCGAACCTACCTTGCTGAAGCACGACAACTCCTCCCGCTTTTGCCTCGCCGGACACGGTATTCTCCTGCAGCAATGATTGCGTTTTACGACAAAATTCTACGCCAAATCGAAAAAGAGCAAGGTGACGTGTTTACGAAACGTGTTAAACTCAACAAGGTCCAGAAAATTAGCCTTGCAGCAGCAGTCTACATGAGACATCGGCTGCTTCCTGCCTTCCTCGATCCAGTTTGGGCTGGCTTGGCAAGGATTGGGTTATTACCTGCCGTTTGAGTTGACTGCTCAAACAAGAGATGCTGCTTGCTCGAGAGGCAAAACCGTTTCAATTTACCAATGATGCACCTTATTATTGAACAGTGTTCAGCCCGCAATATGGCAAGCAAGGGTAAGGCCGATGGAACCCCGCTCAAAAACATGGATGAAATCAAATGGTTTCATTCAATTCCCCTTAATGATGGGACTGTCACGCCTGGACTGGATGCATCGATGGTAAAACTCGAGCAAATCTGCCTTCCTGAAGATTTGAGTGGAAAAACTGTACTCGATATTGGTGCATGGGACGGTTTCTTCTCTTTTCAAGCAGAGCGAAATGGAGCCAAAAGGGTCCTCGCTACCGATCACTTCTGTTAGAGTGGGCCCGGATGGGGCACAAAGGACGGTTTTAATTTCGTACACAACGCTTTGAATTCCAAGGTTGAATCCATGGACATCGATGCAATGGACGTTTCACCTGACAACGTTGGGGAGTTTGATGTCGTCATGTTCCTTGGCGTTCTCTACCACCTACAAGACCCAATGGCCGGACTGCGTGTAGCCGCGAGCGTGTGCAAGGAACTACTAATCATCGAAACTGTTGTTGATGACCTTCATCGATGGAAACCCTCAATGGTGTATTACCCTGGCGATTCGCTCAACGAAGACGATACAAATTACTGGGCCCCGAATGTTGCTGCGATGAAAGGGATGTTGAAGGATCTTGGTTTTACCAAGGTCGATGTTGTTTATCCTGTTCGCCCTTGGATTCGATATTCGTTCCCGGTGCGTTTTGCAGCATCTGTCAAGGCTATGTTAACTGGGCGAGGACCATTCGGTCAGACGATCAATCAGGGTCGCATGTCATTCCATGCTCGACGCTGAATATGTTTGATGAATCAAGCATTTCGAGTGAACGCTTGGATACCAGTAATGTAGCGTCCAAGAATCAGATTGTGAATGTCGTGTGTTCCCTCATATGTCTTGACTGACTCGAGGTTGGCCATGTGTCGCATGACTGGGTACTCATCCAGAACGCCGTTTGCGCCATGAATGTCACGTGAAACGCGAGCAATCTCAAGGGCTATGTCGACGTTGTTCATCTTGGCCAATGAAATTTGTTCGTTGAACCATGTGCCATCATCTTTCTTTCGTCCTAAGTGATAGGCCAAGAGTTGTCCTTTGGTGATTTCTCGAAGCATCCAAGCCAATTTGTTCTGAACCAATTGATAGGAGGCGATTGGGTGATCAAATTGAATTCGAGAGAGAGCGTAGGTTTTGGCACTGTGGAAGCAAGCCATTGCAGCTCCTAAAGCACCCCAAGAAATTCCGAACCTGGCATTGTTCAAGCAGGAGAATGGTCCACGCAGACCCTTTACGCCCGGCAACATACGGTCCTTAGGAATCTTACAATCTTGGAACACAAGTTCGCTGGTGACTGATGCTTTCAACGAGTGCTTACCTTTCATTTCAGGTGCGCTAAATCCTTCATCGCCTTTCTCGACAATAAATCCTCGAATGACACCATCGAGCTTGGCCCAAACCACCGCCACATCTGCAATTGTTCCGTTTGTAATCCACATCTTTGCGCCATTAAGCAGGTAATGATCGCCCATATCTTCGGCTCTGGTAATCATATCGCCCGGATTCGAGCCGTAATCTGGTTCGGTCAGGCCAAAGCATCCGATCCATTCACCGGAGGTCATCTTTGGAAGATAGTGGTTTTTTTGCTCCTCGCTTCCAAAATCCCAAATTGGATACATTGCCAGGGATCCTTGGACCGAAGCAAACGAGCGAAGTCCAGAGTCGCCTCGTTCAAGTTCTTGGCAAATTAATCCGTAGGCAACATACGATAGTCCCGGGCAGCCGTAGCCTTTGAGTGGGGCACCAAGCACACCCATTTCACCAAGTGCAACACGCCATTCGTCGAGGAAAACACCCTCTGCGCATGCATGCTCGATTTTTGGCAGAACTTCTTCATCAACCCAATCACGCACCATATCGCGAATCATGATTTCTTCTTCTGTCAGTAGACTTTCAATGTCGTAAAAATCGACGCCTTCGTATGGTTCCATGGGACCCCTCAAACCTATGTGGACATAGGCGCTTCAAGAACCTAACCATATAGGCCTGCGGTGGATGCTGTTCAGGACTTCGAATGTCCTCGCATTCTTGCGTACAATCTTTGAAGGGTTGAACTGTTCATATAGATCAATCCAAGGATGGTTCCCGGCACTGCAATAACCACTGCGCTGAGGACCGCCACGGTCATGATGCTGTTATCAACTTCAACTGCTTGCTCGGGTACGAATGAGACGATATTGCCAAAACTGGTGATGATGAAGCCTTCACGGTGTTCGTTTTCCCAAACCACTGAAATCGATCGTCCTGCGATGACGGGGTCCCATTCTGT
>VMHT01168918.1_pt1 | contig 14881 bp, 20 predicted proteins | sample 4693611 | NCBI WGS metagenome assembly VMHT01 (sample SAMN12280063, study PRJNA550983) | marine metagenome | isolation source: seawater sampled from same location over 5 years 0.02-0.2 micron viral filtrate | place: USA: collected off the coast of southern California halfway between the port... ... | reverse complement strand
TGGAGAAGGTTGGAGCTGGTGTAAAGCATGGTTGAGGGCGTCTTATGGTGGAAACGAATACTGGGCAAAAGAGCGTGTCATGGACACACTTAGAGACTCTCTTGAATATGACATTGGTTCAACTCTGGGTTGGTTTGTTGTCTTTTCTCTTGGTGTTCTTCTCGGTATGAACCTTTAGATTATAATATCATTTGATGTACTACGCAAATGCCGCATCCGGTCTGCTCGTGTGAATAGGCAATGTAACTGCTCCGGGTACTTGTTTACTAAAAATGAATCCATGAAATGTTACAGAAGCCAGGCCTCCGGTGTGTTGATATCTCATTTCGGCAGGATCAATTGAAGCAGTAAACTCTGTAGATCCCCCCGAGCCTGATTCCGCGTCCATCATATCCCATGTAAACGTCATAGGTATATCAAACTCATCAGTCCCAGAAGTCAACATCCCTGATGATGTGCTTCTGCCCGTCATATCTTGAGATATATCAACACCATTAATATATCTTGGGTGGTCATTTGGATGACCCCGATCACCATGAAAATGGTTATCCCCGTACAAATTTCCGGCAGCATCTCCTACAAACAAATGGCCATTCTGATTATAATTCGCGACGGCAGTTCCTTCTGAATTAACTGAATGCCATGTCATTACCATAGACAAATATCTGTATGTGGGGGATAAAGAACCATCGGGAATTCCATCATTGGAGTGCGATGTAAAGCTCGCCTTAATCAGATTTTCGTCTGTAGCGTCAGCCGTGCCATCGGTCTTGGGAAATCCTATATGACCAATTGACGTTTCACCGGTTGGAACCTCCAAAAGAATACCATCACCACCAGCCAAAACGTCTGCGTCAGCAATGGAAATCACACGAGCTGCCGAAGTAATACTCGGGAAATTTGCATTTCCTCCTGTGCCTACATTAATATCGTCCGCAGTGAGCTTTGAAAAGTCCATTGCAAAAGAGTAATTATATGCTGGACCTGTTTCAAATGTCGCAGCATCGGGAGATTTTGATGTACCTATATCCATTCCAATCTTCATAACTACTATCTCCTTGCCCCACGACTATTTGCAGCCTTGACTGCTCTAGTAAATTCCTGTCTGTTATCATAGTATGTATACATGAATTTATATTTCTTTGCGAGCTGCATCATCTTTCGATTGATTGCCTTCACCACTTCTGGATTTGTTTCCAACTCACTGACCCAAGTCTTCTCTCTTGGGAAGAATGTTGTCAAGAAGTCTTGATAGAATGTAAAGTTTCGATGAATGTGCAGATGCTTGATGTCGATCTTGTTGACAATCAATTCATCCCAATCATCGTTTCGTTCGGCAGCGACTTGCTGAAGTTGCTGTTTCATTTCTCCTGCATACTTCTTCATAATTGCTTCAAGCCCGTCGATATATTCTGCAACAACCTTACCCTGAACCTTCTTGATGTCTGCCAGTTCAGAATAGAACGCAGCCTGCATATACTTCATGATCTTGGCTTCCATGTTCTTCCACTCAAGACCAATTTCCATAAACTCTGAAGTGTTGTAAAAACTAACATCAGCTCCGGCATACTTCTCCATTAGCTTCAGTCTCAGTTCAGACACATCTTTCGTGGCTGCTCCCACGCTCGCATCAAAAGCATTCACCATCCGAACCCATCGCCGACCATTAGAGTCAGGCTGAGACATGATGTCATGCGGATATTCAACTAAAACGTCTGCGTCCATTTCTGCTACGATTCCACCTCGCGATTGAACACCTGATACCATAGCGGAGTCCGACATCTCTGTGAAGGCAGAGATGCTCTTTTTCTTGTTTTGTAGCTTGGCTAACTTTTCAATCATTCGCGCATCCAAAAGATGTTGGACACGATCTCGTGGTGGATCATTCGCAAATACGCGCTTATAGATGGTCGAGGAAATAGGCAACATAACATGTGTGTCAAAGATAAATTTCTTGACATCCTTTGTCCATGCAGGCGCTTTTTCTTCAAGGTAGTGCTTGAATCGTTTCATAACTACTTCCGCTTTGTAATATTTCTTCTGCTCATTTCATTTTGAATCCATCGTTTCGCAGCCCGAGTCTTCGGAGGCTTACCAATAAACTTTATTGCAGTTTTATATGCAGTCATGGTTTCTTTTTTGAAGTCTTTACCCTCGGTGTTGTCCACAATAATAAATTTATTATTACCAAACATTCTCTGGAAAGCACCAATGTTATTTTGAACCTCAGACCACATAGTAGTCACAGCGTCAGCACCAACGGTTCTTGATCTCATCTTGTCTCGCGAGATTGATGTGTCTAATGTAGTATTGACGAAGATCATCATGCACTCATATCCGAGTCGCTCAAAACCAGCTTTTTGTTTTTTAATCTTATTAACATCTTTTCCAGTTCCATCAATCAGAAGACCGATTCGACCATCAATCAGAATATCTTGTTTTTTTCCTGTAAGGTCTTTTGCCGCGCCACGAATCTTTTGACCCTTGGGTGACATAATATCCTCTGGACCAATATCATCCATACTCCGTTCAAATGCTGCCTCAAGTTTCTTCTCAAAGATATCATCAGAATTAACTGCACGAAGACCCATTGAAGTCAATCCAGTTTTTCCTGAAATGAAGGACTTTCCTGATCCGGGTCCACCAGCAGTAAATACGATCTTAAAAATTCCGGGGTCGTTTACACCCTCAGACAATTGCAAGAATTCTTTTAAGTCTTTATATGTTTTCATGGTATGATTCCCCGGTTAAAATTAAAATATACTCTATATTTAGCTTCACCAAAATTTATAAATACATATGAATGGGGGTTGTTTTGAAAATAACATTTGGATTAAACATATCAGATTCAAAGGCAGCAGCTTTTGTACCCACAGGATTGCCAATTTTGGAGCTAACCCTAAACGCTCTTGCGTTTGGAACTTTTAGTGCGGGTAGAAGTCGATATGTATCAACAACTGATGGTGTCAGCTTATTCTACAACTTTGCATTTCCTAGAGATTTTGTGTCTGAAGTTAATTCAGAAGACACAATTTCAACAGATGCAAGTGGAGTAACAATTCCAAAAGATCCATTTTATGGATATAGGGATGATAACGATGCGATTAACGCAGCATTAAAATTAACAATCGACGTTCCATCAACTATGAGAATTGGCGGAAACAGTCACGCAAAATTTGTTGAATTTGCTGACATCAAAAATGCATGGGATGATGATCACCCATTTTTTACAGAACCCAGTTTGGGAGCAAGTCATCCAAGAGGGACAATTGATGGATCTCACAATTCATATGTATATTATGCGATGTCTGATCCATCGTTCATGATAGATTTCAATTCTAATGAAGTCACTGCTGGCACGACTCAAGACACAGAACTCGTATTTAATGTAAATGGTGGTCACGTTATTGGTGCTGGTGGTTTCGGTGGTTACGGAAGTCTCACACAAGATCTTAACGATTACACTGTTGATCTTGCTGGTGGAGGTGGTGGAGGTGGTAGAGGACTCCACCCAGACTTAATTACAACCGCAGACTCAGCAAATAATACTTGGTCATTAAAATACCGCGATTTTGGGATTGTGATGGCGAGCAGTTATGCCAACACAATTCTTGGTGGACAGGGTGGTCGTTCTGCAAGTTATTGGGATGGAGCAGGTGGAAGTGCCGACCCGGCAATTAACTCGTCAAGTGGAACCCCTGCGGCGAATGGTGGATTCGGTAATACTACCCATACGGGTGCAGGAGGTTTGAACAGCACACATGCACATATTGTCACGGTGAGCAATGCTGCTGATCGGAGTCATCAAATTTTTCATGGTGGTCATGGTGGATGGGGGGGAAGCGCATTTTACTTTAGATCGAATACATACACATCTACTCCGCTTACAGGAACCTCTATAGAAATCATAGCGACAGATGACGCTATTGTAGCCGGTGGTGGTGGAGGTGGTGATGGTGGTCATTTTACTAATGATGGTTCAAATGGTGGGGCATTGGGTGTGAAAGGAGCAACCAAAGTTGCGGCGGCAACTTACCCTAGAGGCGGATTGGCTGGAGCGGCGCTATTCTGGAATACTGCAAATGTGGCATGTTCCAACACATTCACATTGACCGATACTGGAGGTGGCGATGCAGCCAAAATTGTTGGTCGAGATATTATACTGGAGCTTTAGGAATTAACATGGCAGCAAATACGACTATACATAGTGTAGATAATAAAACAACTGAATGCATAGTTACTATGTATGATGGTGACGACTTAGTTTTAGATCGCGCTAATATTGGTATAGTGGATCGAGAGGCTTTGGTGACTTCACTGAAACAAAGACTAGCTTTGTACAGAAGCCTAAAAAAACACAAAGAGGCGAAAATTATATAATGGCATATTCTAGAGCAGTATTTAATACAGAATCTTTAGTGATATTGAACATGATAGATTCTGGAGAAACTATCAACTACGATTGGAGTGTCAATGAAGACTTTTCCATTGTTTTAATGCAAGGAAGTGTCTTGCTGCATGATGGGACAACTTTAGATGAATTGAAGGAGCATAGAATTCAAGCAAACACTCAATTGTCAGCCAGAGCCTTGTCCTCCGAAAGAGCATACTTCGTCACTCTGTTTAAAATATCTCGCGATTCTCTCGCAAGTCAACTTGTAACAGAATCAAATAAAAATAGGATGAAGACCTTTGCTCCTACTTGGTATGAAGATCAACTTCCCACAAATCCAAAAACTACATGGGGAAATGATTTTGTGTCTGGAGACTATACATACACAAAATCTATAATGAATACTCAGATTTTAAATTCGGAGTGGGATTAATGATTATTAATAAATTTGTTACAACAAAAGACCACGTTATTGTTTACACTCGTTATACGGAAGACGGCGACTTCTTTCCACACCTAGAAACCAATCATCCAAATACACTAAAGACAAACTCGATTGGTATTTTCACAAGTGCAAACTCAGAACACTACTATAGTAATTCATACAATTCGGATGGTAATTTAGAGTGGAATAAACTTTCTGATGTGAGTGGGCCCCTTGGTGCGGTATATCCTATTTACGACTTCGACAAAGTAAAAGGTTTTGGAACCAAAGTCAGAGGAGGTTCCAACACAACACAAATTACTGTTTGGACTAAAGAGTATATGAAAAAATCTTTTGAAAATAATAGTCACCCAAAGCCAATGGTTTGTGTTGAAAATGCAGCAAACGAAACAAGTCAAAGTGGGGTCGTTAGTGATATTTTGTCTGATGGAAATTCTAGTGATGTTATTATAGAAGAATCTACAGTTGCAGGAAAATATGACATAACCGATTCATCATATCATTACGAATCTCTTTCAGATGAATCTGATATTGATGAAGATTCGTTGAATATAGACTGGTCTAAATGGGGCGATTGATATAAAGAATAGTTCGAGATCTTCCGATATAATATCGGGAGGTCTTGATGAAAGTATCCATAACAATCACAACACAAAACACCGATCATATAATATGCTGCAAAGAAGAAGAAGAGTGTTTAGTCGAAATTGAAGAAGATAAATCGAACTTTTTTAAGAGATTTTATTTAAGAGTGAAAACTTTCCTGATTGTATTCAAACTCTTTTTGACCCGGCGACTCTTTTGATTGTCAGAAAGAGCTTGAGCAGACTTTTGAATTAATTCGACAGCATCTTTAACCTTGTTGCCACCAACTTCTGCCTTTTCTCTGATTTTATCTGCTATTTCATATCCAGTCAAAGCATCAATCATATGAATAGGACCACTAATCAAATGAAGAGTCAAAACATCTGCGCGAACAACTAAGTCTAGAAGTTCAGCTTTAACGTTTGATGTTTGAAGCACATTCTGAAGTTTTTCTTTTGCACCCTCACGACCAGCCTGAGCTTGAATTGCATATACAACTGTCAATGCTGCGTTTTTGCTGATGGATGAAAGTAGGGACAATAGATTTTTTCTACCACTCGATGCAAATCCAAGTTTCTTTGAGACACTACCAACCAGTGATTTAAGATCCTCTGCTCGTGCTTCAGAGAGGATCACTTCATTCCCCTCATCAAGAATCATTACAAATTCCAAAATGGTTGCAATGTCATCTCCGGTGACTTCAACCTGCTCGATTTTAGCTTCAGCAACTTTTCGCCATGTTCCACCCTGCTTCTTATATTCTTTGGAAGCCCAAGCATTAGCATAAGCAGATGGATATACATCAAACTTGGCGCGAGTCTTCTTTAGGATTGAATCCCACAGCTTTGGATTGTCAGGCTCATTCTTTTCTTGAATTCCACGTTTATTTGGATCTTTATCTGTAATACCAGTTTTTACCATGATTGGTTTCTTTCCGGCGGGTCCATCGCCTTTATCATCTCTACCAGAATCTTTTTGGGCTTTTCTCTTTCGCCTAACAAAAGATGCAATATTCTTGGGTCCAAGTTTATCAGCCTTTTCTTTAGATAAACATACAGAGTATGGATCACCATCTTTGGCATCTCCGCATTTCCCAGCTCGTTTCCCACTCGTATTATAACGATCCCATCCCGGCTTTCCGCCTGCGGATTGTGAGAACCATTTGCCCAAACCAGAATCTTTGTATGTTGCTTCTTTAAAAGATTTCATAACTTCCCCCTAATATATTTATAAATAAATAACATTAAAGGTTATCTGTGAATAAAAGTTTATTATATGTAATCTCTATTTTGACTAAATAATAGAAGAACCTTTAGGAGCTTTAACATGCGTAATATTTCGACGGGAAAGATCAAACAGTTTTATTCGGCTGATCAGGTAACAAGAGAGTCTATCCGCAATGATGTTCTTTTGGAAAGATATGCTGATTTACAAGCAGAACTGTCTGATCTAGAAGAGATGTTGAATATCTCGAATAAAGAAATAGATACAACCCTCTTTTCTATTATCGAATCTTTAATAACCACGATTAAAAATTTTGTTCCAGAAATTGTCGAACAAGATTTGGAAGAGGCTGTCGAAGAGCAAGATGATAAAACTAAGGTTTTTGAGAACATGAAGAAACGAGAACTTGCTGTAAGACACTGGATTAAAAGCTCAGACGATTTTAAAGCCACAGAAGAAACTTTGTCTGAGGCAAGTGATTGTGTTCAGAATCTCAGATCATATGACGAAAAGAAAACATATCGCGATAAAATTAATATTGCGTTGAGCAACTTATCAAAATTAACGGAGAAATAAAATGGGACAGTATCCGAAAGATGAACCGACACCGATTCTTCCTCACGACGAGCATCGAAATAAAAATACAGAGTTAGATTCTCCTGCGGGTAAAGCGTTTAACATTGCTGAAATGCAGTTTATAACGAGTCCCGCTGATGAAAATCACAGCGATTTGCCAACGACTATTCGTGGTCTTTATGTGGGTTCTGCTGGAAATGTATTTTGCAAGGTCGCTTATGGAAACACGGTGGTTGATGAAGCTAATGTGTTTTTCCGAAATGTTGTTGCTGGAACAGTTCTTCCTGTAAGAATGAAGGGTGTATACACATACAATATAACACAAGGTGACACATCACAGAATACCACAGCAACGTTCTTGGTAGGACTCTACTAGAAAAGAGACATCCATGAAGAAGTTTAAGGATCTTTATAGTCAGCTAAAAGAGAGAGACTATAAAAAAGAATATAAGAATTATCATTCTAAGCCAGAACAAATCGAAAGACGTTCTGCTAGAAATTCTGCACGCAGAATTATTAAAAAGCGAATGACTGACGAGGATTTTGAAGATAAGGATGTTCACCATAAAGATAACAACCCCTTAAACAACGATCCAAAAAATCTTTCTGTGGTATCCAAAAACTATAATAGAAAAGAACCTAGAATTAGAGAAGATTATTGTTGTGATGATTGTGCTGGCATTGAAGAGAAAATGGACCCAACAGAACATGTTGTGGAGAAGGGTGGAAAGTTTTTTGTTATGAATGTGAAGGGAAAATCCTTAAAGACATTCGACAATAAAAAAGAAGCCGATGCCTATGCAATCAAATTTCATGATAAACTAATGGGTAGGATTGAAGAAATTATCGAAGATGCTGAGTATCAGGGACGGAAGGTTAAACTGAATAACCCAACACGTTCAGACAATCCCAAAAAGAAATCTATGGTGTATGTTAAAAACGACAAAGGAAATGTCGTGAAGGTTCATTTCGGAGATGCAAATATGGAAATTAAAAGAGATGATCCTGCACGACGAAAGGCTTTTAGGGACAGACACAGTTGTGATGACGATCCGGGTCCGAAATGGAAGGCTCGCTATTGGTCATGTAAGTTTTGGGAAAAGGGTAAAACTGTCACAGATTTAATGAAGGGATAGTTTATGTCGGATCAAGATTTTCTTAAAGGTTTTCAGCTTGACGACTATGATATGGATCTGGGTATTTCATTTGTTGATGAACAACCATCCAATGCCGATGTGTCTGTTACCGCACAAACTGTAGAGACTATTTCAACAAAAATAGATGGACTAGATTCTTTAGATGCAAAAATAGACGACATTAAGTCAACACTTGAAGGTCTTACCGCTCTTCTAAATTTCGATGAACTAAATATTGAGGGGAAATTAGACACACTTTTGGATAGAGTTGATGACACCGAAGCAACAGAAGATCAAATTGAAAGTAAGGTTTCGGAGAGAACTAAAAGTAAAATGAAAGAACTGGAGAAATTAGTTCTTCCTCTATTGGTCAACTTTATAAAGCCAGAATCACTAGCACAAGAATATATCTACTGGCCTAATAGAAAAGAGATTATCGAAAGACAGATTCAAAGAGTATTACAAATTACGAGAGGAGCTTGATTATGAGTATTTCAAAGACAGCAAAACCACTACAGGAAATTTTTGGTCAGATTGATGATGAACCAGAAAACGTTGGAGTAGAAATTGAAGACACTCTTGCGAAGTTGAAACAAAAATATGGGGATGAGTGGTCTGATCACCTTGATGAAGTAGAGGACTAACATGGCATCTTTAGAAGATACATTCCGAATGATGAAGGGCGAGGAGCCAGTTAATGCACACAGACTAACGGCTGAAGATAAAAACTTCAAAGAAAATCGCTCTCGGTATAAAGACGTAGGCTCAGTTGGTGGTGGAAAGATTACCAAAGATCTTTTAAATTCTATCAGCGGTTCGCTTATTGAAATGCGTGGTGGTGTTGCTCCAAAACAGAAAACCATCAAAGAAACCCATTCAGATCTCGTGGATAATGCCAAAGTTCTTACTGCTCTTTTAAATTCAATTAAAGATGATCGGTTAGATGAAGGAGTTCTATTGAATGTGTCAAAGGATATCCGAAGTCTGACCGAGCATCTTTCAGTATATCCAGAGTTTGGAAATATAATCAAGAAGAGGATTAAGTAATATGAAGCTCGTTTTATCCGGCGCATTTCTCATAGGAATTGTTATGTTTGCATCAGATGCGAATTCGGATGAGCTTGTACACATATTCAAGAATCCCAGTTTTAATGGTATCGGTTATTCTGCACACATGCTTACCATTGAGAATCAAGAAAAATCACGAAAAGATAAACTGAAAGCTGAGAGAGAAGCTGAACTGGCTGCTGCTGAACGTGATGAGTACAACAGTACCCTGAATAAATTTCTTCGTAACTTTGAGAGCCGAGTATACAGCCAACTTAGCCGTGAGCTTGTTAACCAACTATTTGGGGAAGAGGCTTCAGAGAGTGGACAGATTGAATTAGAAGGAACATTGATCACATATAGTAATGACGGAGATATGATTACTCTGACAACCACAGACCCCAATGGAAATTCGACTTCTATAGTAATTCCCATTGGAGATTTTGGAATTTGATACAAGGCAAACTTATATTTGCAATCACACTACTACTTCTGACAACCTCATGCTCCACCACGAAATACTTTAAAAATGAACCTGTAATAGAACTAATTGCAATAGACAGATTAGCTCAGGTTAAACCGCCTCAACGGAAGGTCGTTGTAGCGGTTTATGATTTTTATGATTTAACAGGGCAGCGTAAATCAAAAGGAAATCTTGCGCTCTTTTCCACTGCGGTTTCTCAAGGATCAGGTAACTGGTTAATCAAAGCTCTTAAAGATGCCGGTGGAGGAACATGGTTTACTGTAGTTGAACGAACATTCTTGGACAATCTTATTCAGGAGCGTCAGCTAATCAGAAACCAGAGAGAATCATACTCAAAGGAAACACAACAGAAGTTGCGCCCTCTATTATATGCTGGAATTATTTTAGAAGGCGGAATCATCTCATATGACTCCAATATATTTACAGGAGGTATGGGTGCGAGATATTTTGGTATTGGTGCAAGCACATCATGGAGAAAAGATCAAGTCACAATCTCTCTACGAGCAGTTAGTACACAAACTGGAGAGGTTTTATTATCGGTTAATACGCTGAAGACGATACTCAGTATCAAAGCAGGTATTGACACGATTAAGTTTTTAGATATGGATACAAATGCTCTAGAGATAGAGACTGGAGTGACGGAAAACGAACCTGTGAGTTACGCTGTGCGTGCAGCAATTGAACAGGCAGTTCTCGTTATGATCGAGGAAGGTGTTAACACAAATCTCTGGAGTTACAGAGAATAGAAGGAGAAAGAAATGAAAAAGAATATTCCATTTCTGACTACCTTTATTATGACTATGTTCGCGACTTTTGCTGCACATGGGCAATCTAATGATGTATATATTGATCAAGTCGGTGATACTTTGAATTTGGTAGTCAACCAGACAGGGGATACTAATAACGTTGGAGGTATTGACACAGACTTCACTTTGGGTGGAGACAATATGGATGTCAATATTGATCAAACTGGTGACAACAATTCACTTGACGGTCAGATAGTCAAGGCAGATGGTGTCATTGCTAATATTGAAATGATTGGAAATTCCAATCAGTTTGATGTCAACATGGGTGAAACAGGTGAGGTTTCAGATTCAACTGTAGATGTTAGTATGACTGGCGATACAAATACTCTTGCATTAATTACAGGGCTTACTAATAGTGCTATTGGTGCAGATGTTGATATCACTATTACTGGTAATGAAAATCAAATGACAAGTATTATTGATGCAGACACCGCAGTATTGAATACCAATCTTGACGGTGATTTGAATACAATTAATACGACTCAGCTTGGTTGGTCGGATAATAGTATTACTATGGCATTGAATGGTAGTGATAATCAGATTGATATTTTGCAGGCGAATGATATGCAGTCTTCTGTTATTAATCTAGAAGGGACAATGAACGGGGCAACAATTGAGATTAATCAAACTAATACTCAGTTTCCTCTTATTCAGCCAAGGTAGTGCATACGCAGATATTGGCAGAATAACGACGCACGAAGGAAGCGGCGAGGTTATCCGTAAAAGCGGTGGACGCCTCGTCGCTTCTCTTTCTTTGGACATTCATAGTTATGATAATGTTCGCACGGACAATGGTAAACTTGAGATTACATTTGATGATGGTTCTACAGTAAAGCTATCTGCAAACTCCAAGCTGGTTATTGATGAGTTTGTATTTGATCCCAACCCAAAGAAATCAAAGATGGCATTCAAGGTAGCTGCGGGTACTGCGCGCTTTGCCACGGGTAAGCTGGGTTTAGTAGATAAGAATAAAATTAAAATACGCACGCCGACTGCGACGATTGGTATTCGCGGCACAGACTTCACGACGACTGTAGATGAGGTTGGTCGTAGTCTAGTAGTCCTGTTGCCTGATGCTGATGGAGTAGTTGGTGAAGTTGTAGTAGAAAGTCTTGTGGATAGCGTAACGTTGAACGAGGCTTTTCAAGCTACAATGGTTTCTTCAGCCGAATCATCTCCAACAGAGCCAGTCATTCTCGAAATAGATAATAGATTAATGTCCGAGCTTTTTATTGAAGAAGCTGAAGAAGATGTAGAGATCATAGAAGAGGATCAGGAATATGAAGACAATACGTTTCTTGATCAAAACGAATTGGATGATGATGTCTTTAATGAAGAAGAGGAAGATAGAGAGACAGTAGAAGAAGATTTTCGCGAAGATGATCGAAACGAACTTCAGAATGTTATCAAAAAAATTACTAAAAAAGAGAAAGAAAAAAGTCAGACGTTCACAATCAAAGGCACAGCCCTTGGTTTAGATCCGGTTACGAAGATTAATACCATTGTCACAGATCGTCAAGTTATATTTGAAAGAAAGGTGAACAATAGAGTTCGTCTGAAGCTAGATAAGACAGGCAGCTATTCTGTCACCCTAAAAGATGGAGAGCCTGTTACCGTTATTGTTGGATCAGGAGAAAGTAATATACAGATTACTCAAGAACAGTGAGATTTTATGCGAAATTTGTTATCCATATATACGATTATTTTTTTTATGATGATCATTCCAGATTGGCTGTTTGGCGGATGGTTTTCATTTTGTTTAGGCACATTCATTCTACTGGAGCAATATGCTGAATGAAGATTATAACGTCCATATGGGTTGTGCTACTGGTAGCCATTGGTCTATTTTATATCAGAGTACAAGACCCAATACCAATACAGATGCTCAGGTTAAAAACCTTTGATGCTCTACAGCTACGCCAGCAAGTGGACAAAAGTGAAGATATTGCACTAATCAATATCGGATATGATTCACTCAAAGAACTTGGACAGTTCCCGTGGCCCCGAACACACTTCGCACAAATTATTAGCGACATACGAGACAAGGGTGCAGGCATCATTGCCTTTACCATGATCTTCTCAGAAGAGGATCGCTATGGTGGTGACGAGGTGTTTGCATCATGGATGAAGGATAATGGAGTTGTGCTATCACAAACAGTGAGTGGTAGAATGCTTGGTATCAAAGGACCACATGTTGGCATTGCGATTATAGGCGAAGACCCATTAGATTTCGTATTTCAATATAATGGGCTATTGGTAAACACACCACAATTAATTGCGGACGGTCATGGTATCGCAGCCGGTTCTCCTGAAGTCGATAACCTGACACGACGAATTCCAATGGTGGTGCAGGTAGACGATACGCTATATCCATCGGTGCCACTTGAGATCCTACGAGTGACAGCAGGAGATCCTAGCTACCAAATGAAGGTAGGCGAAACAGGAATCCAAGCGATTCGTATTCCATCATTTCCCACGATACCCACAGACGAGCATGGTCGTATCTGGATTAATCAAAAACATTTATTTAATGAATACGAATTTATTGAAGACTTTCCAGACTTCAATGGCAAGACGGTTATCATTGGAATGGGTGCAGACTCGGAAGGTCTGGTTCCAATTCTACCTACGCCAAGAGGATTGAAGACTCCTCAATATATTCAGGCGAGTGTATTGCAAACAATTATCAATGGCGAGAATATTGTCCGCCCTGACTATGCAGCGAGTTACGAGATATTAACCTTAGTCGTATTGATGATTTTAATTATAGTATTTGTATACACCATCAATATCTATTTTGTTATATTCAGTGTGCTGGCTGTATTCGTTGGAATGCTCTATGGATCTTTCTATGTGTTCGATACCTACTCGTTGCTACTTGACCCGTCATACCCATTGCTGGCAGGGTTTATTGTATTCACCCATTCTACATTCAATAACTTTATACGTCAGTATAAAATGAAGCAAGAAATCAAGAATCAGTTTGGAACCTACCTCTCTCCCGATTTAGTCAAGAAAATACAAAAAGACCCATCTATTTTGAAACTTGGTGGAGAACGACGTTGTATGACCTTCTTGTTCTGTGATATCAGGGGTTTCACACCTATCTCAGAAAAATACAAAGACGATCCTATAGCACTGACCGAGCTGATTAATTCGTTTTTGACACCGATGACTGAGATCATTATGCAAAACAAAGGTACTATTGATAAATATATGGGAGATTGTATTATGGCATTCTGGAATGCGCCTTTAGGGGTTGACAATCATGCCGAGATGGCAGTTGTATCTGCACTAGAAATGATCGAAGAATTGAAAAATTTAAATAAAACAATTCCTGATGAGATCAAAATTGGAATTGGTATCAATACTGGGGATTGTGTTGTAGGGAACATGGGAAGTAATCAGAGGTTTGATTATAGTGTTCTAGGAGATGCCGTAAACTTGGCGTCTAGATTAGAGAGTAATAGCAAAAATTATAATGCTACTCTCATTGTGGGTGAAGCTACAGTAGCCGAAACTGAAAATTTGTTTGACTATGAGTATGTTGATTCGATAACAGTAAAAGGACAAACAAGAGAAGTAATGATATATTCTGTAGGAGAATGAAATGGAAGACATATACATATTGATAGCAGAAGTAGGGTTTCCAATTACAGCAGCAATAGGAGTTGCATTTGGTTTTTGGGCAATTCTAAAATGGTTGATGAATAATCTAACACAAGAGATCAAAGAAGTTCAAGATGGTTTATCAGAGACACAGCAAGAATTGATGGCTAAATTAAATAGTACCCAGCAAGAACAATATGGCATATTGGTAAAATTGATTGATAGAATTAGATCGCTGGAAGATAGCATTACGAGAATCGAGATCGTAATGAGGACTGCTCATAATCTAGAACAAGAATGGGGTAGGATAGGAAAGTCTCAGGATTTGGGTGACAAGAATAAATAATGATAATGCAACCAAATGTTCACACAAAAATTTGAATAAATCTGCTATATACCTTTGTGGTGATCATATGATTCTACGCATGTTAGGCGTGATAGTACGCACAAAATAAATGCAGGAGATGTTGCAGATGAGAAGAGAAAGACGGAGACGTTATCGTGGATATACGAAACGTACTTCAAGAATGTTTTCAATTAGAATTGCAATGAGTAAAATAAGTTTCTAATGAAATT
>VMHT01015779.1_pt1 | contig 14881 bp, 23 predicted proteins | sample 4693611 | NCBI WGS metagenome assembly VMHT01 (sample SAMN12280063, study PRJNA550983) | marine metagenome | isolation source: seawater sampled from same location over 5 years 0.02-0.2 micron viral filtrate | place: USA: collected off the coast of southern California halfway between the port... ... | reverse complement strand
GAATTAACCTAGGGTCCCATACATAGGGGGTATATATTATGAAAAAAAGTGTTGACAATCATGTGAATAGGGGTCAATATGGTAGAATATTCATATTCCTATTGACTAAATATAGAAAATATCTAAAAACTAGGAAGTTCCTATCTAGGAATTACCTAGTAGAGAAAGGGATAGTTAGATATTTCCTAGTATAGGAAAGGAATTATGAAGACAGAACTTATATCCAAGATAAGAGCCCTGCCTCCAGAACACCAGGAGGAGTTCATAGACGACATCATAGCCTATGAGAGGGAAGTACGCAGAGACAAAGTAAAGAATAGCTACATGAGCTTTGTAAAGAGCCAATGGAGTGCCTTTATTGAGGGTCCCCACCATGAAATTATGGCTAAAGCCTTTGAACGAGTGGCGAATGGGGAGCTGAAACGTCTTATTATCAATATGCCACCTCGTCATACCAAGTCGGAGTTTGCATCTTACCTATTACCTGCATGGTTTCTAGGTAGATACCCAGAGAAGAAGATAATTCAGACAGCTCACACCGCAGAACTTGCAGTTGGCTTTGGTAGAAAGGTAAGAAACCTGGTGGATAGTGAAGATTTTAAAGAAGTATTTGACGATGTTAGTCTTAGATCGGACTCTAAGGCGGCTGGTCGTTGGAATACGAACAAGGGTGGCGAGTATTTCGCTATCGGTGTTGGTGGTGCTGTTACTGGTAAAGGTGCAGACCTTCTTATTATTGATGACCCCCATTCAGAACAAGAAGGAGCTAGTGCTGATCCAACAGTATTCAACAAGACGTTTGAATGGTACACCTCTGGTCCTCGTCAGCGTCTGCAACCTGGTGGTGCCATAGTCATTGTTATGACTAGATGGAACCAAAAGGATTTGACAGGACAAGTAGTAGATGCATCTATCAAACGTGGCGGTTCTGATGAGTGGGAAGTAATTGAACTTCCTGCCATCATGCCCTCTGGTAAACCTTTATGGGAAGCTTTCTGGAAGTTAGAAGAACTGGAAGCTTTGAAGTCTGAATTGCCTACAAGTAAATGGATGGCACAGTATCAACAGGACCCAACCTCAGAAGAAGGTGCTTTAGTTAAGCGTGAATGGTGGAATGTCTGGGAAAACAGACACCCCCCTGATTGTGAGTTTATGATTCAATCTTGGGATACAGCCTTTATGAAACATGAAAGAGCTGACTTTAGTGCTTGCACTACCTGGGGAGTATTCTACCAGGAGGGTGATGATGGATTATTGGCACCTAACCTGATATTACTAGATGCTTACCAAGAGAGATTAGAGTTTCCAGAATTAAAGCGTAAAGCTATGGAAATGTATCAAGAAAGAAAACCAGATGCTTTTATCATTGAGGCGAAAGCAGCAGGTATGCCACTTATATTTGAATTAAGAGCTATGGGTATTCCTGTACAAGAGTACACACCAAGCAGAGGAAACGATAAGATATCAAGAGTTAACGCAGTTTCAGACCTATTTGCATCAGGCGTAGTCTGGGCTCCCCAAACAAGATGGGCAGAAGAAGTAGTAGAGCAATTTGCTGGATTTCCTAATACGGAACATGACGATTTAGTTGATAGCAGTACGCAAGCTCTGTTAAGATTTAGACAAGGCGGATTTATTCCGATTTATTCTGATGAAGAAGATGAACCATTAGAGCATAATAGAACTGCTAATTATTACTAGGAGAAATTTTGGCTATAGACAGATTACAACCACAAACACCTATTGAGGGTTTGGTGGAACAAGAAGAACAAGGATTAGAGATAGAAATAGAAAATCCTGATTCTGTTAGCATTGAAACAGAAGATGGAGGTATGATTATTGACTTTGATCCACAAGGAGATAAGCAAGGTGCATACGCTGGTTTCTATGAAAACCTTGCAGAGTATATAGATGATGATGTCCTACAAAGCATAGGATCAGAACTATGCTCTGCTTTTGATGCCGATAAAGAATCTCGTAAAGAATGGGAAGAAAGCTATACCAAAGGACTAGATCAGCTAGGACTTAAAGTAGAAGAAAGAACTCAGCCATGGAACGGAGCTTGTGGTGTATTCCACCCAATGCTTTCAGAAGCAGTTATTAAGTTTCAATCTCAAGCTATTTCAGAGATATTCCCAGCCAAAGGACCAGTTAAGACTCAGATTGTTGGCAAGATAACAGAAGATAAGACCAAACAAGCTGAAAGAGTTAGAGATTATTTAAACTATCTACTAACTTATGAAATGAAAGAATACAGAACAGAGACAGAGAAACTCTTGTTTCACCTACCTCTAGCTGGTTCTGCATTTAGAAAAGTTTATTACGATCCTAATTTAGAAAGACCATGTGGACACTTTGTTCCAGCAGAAGATATGGTTGTAAACTATGGTGCTGCTGACCTAGAGACTTGCGAAAGAGCAACTCATGTTATGAAGAAAAGCAACAATGATCTTCGTAAGATGCAAGTTAGTGGCTACTACAGAAATGTAGACGTACCAGATTCAAAGCCATCTGCAAGTGATATTGTAGAAAAATACAATAAAATGACTGGCGAACAAGATAGCTATGCTTATGATAACAGGCACACTATCTTAGAAATGCAGGTAAACCTTGATCTCGAAGGATTCGAAGATGAGGTTGACGGAGAACAAACAGGGATAGCATTACCTTACATAGTAACTATTGATTATCCCACAGGTATCATTCTTAGCATTAGAAGAAACTATTTAGAGAATGATGAAAAAAAAGAAAAGCGAAATCACTTTGTTCACTACCAATATTTACCAGGAATAGGTTTCTATGGTTTTGGACTAATACATTTAATAGGAGGCTTGAGCAAATCAGCTACAAGTATCCTAAGACAGTTAGTTGATGCAGGGACACTCTCAAACTTGCCTGGAGGTTTAAAAGCCAGAGGTCTCAGAATCAAAGGGGATGACACCCCTATCATGCCTGGAGAGTTCAGAGACGTTGATGTACCTGGCGGAGCAATTAAAGATAACATCACATTTCTTCCATATAAAGAACCAAGCGGCACCCTGTATCAACTTCTCGGCACTATCGTAGAGGAAGGAAGAAGGTTTGCAAGTATCAATGATATGAAGATATCTGATATGAATAACCAAGCTCCTGTAGGAACTACGCTTGCTCTTATAGAAAGAAACATGAAAGTCATGAGTGCAGTCCAAGCAAGACTACACGCTTCTATGAGAAGAGAGTTTGATATCTTAGTAGACATAGTAAAAGACTTTACTGACCCTTCATATCCTTATGCTGAGTCAGAAGAAGAATCTATAAAGCGTGATGATTTTGATGCAAGAGTAGATGTATTACCTGTATCTGATCCTAATGCCTCAACTATGGCTCAAAGGATTATGCAGTATCAGGCTGCAATGCAGTTAGCTCAATCAGCTCCTCAAATGTATAACTTACCAGAATTACACAGACAAATGCTTGATGTACTTGGTATAGAGAACGCAGAAGAAATAGTACCAACAGATGAAGATATTAAACCAGTTGATCCTATTAGTGCTGTACAGAATATCCTTAATGGAGAACCTGTCAAAGCCTTTGAGTTCCAAGATCATGATGCACACATACAAGCAGTTACTGCTGCACAAAGCGATCCGAAGATTATTCAGCTTATGGAAAACAATCCAATGGCAGGAACTATCCAAGCATCAGGTATGGCATATGTAACTGAACATCTATCTATGAAGTATAGAGATCAGATAGAAAAAGAAATGGGTATTGAGCTACCACCACAAGGAGAAGAGTTACCTGCTGAAATTGAAAGCAAACTATCATCTCTTATGGCGGAAGCTGCTCAAAGAGTTACTGATAGCAATATGCAATCAGTTGAACAAGAAAGAATACAAGAGCAAATGCAAGACCCAATCATTCAAGCAAGAATGCAAGAATTACAAATCAGACAAATGCAAGCTGAAAGTAAAGCTCAAACAGACCAGGCTAAAATACAGCTTGATGCTCAGAAGGCTGCTCAGAATGCAGAACTTGAAAGAGAAAGGATTGCTGCTCAAGAACGTATGGCAGGAGCATCTATTGGTCAGAAGATGGCTAGTGATCTCCTAGATGCCGAGCAAGAAAATAAAAAGGAAGCCAGAAAAGAATATCAAAAAGGTGTTGACATAGGTATTAAATTAGCCGAAGATAGCAGTAAGAATGATAAATGATATCAAAGAGCAATCACTTTCTGAACATTTAGGAAGTAGAATACGAACATTGATGAATGACCATGCAGATCAAGTAGCTGGTGGTGGTTGTAAAGACTATGCTTCGTACCAAAGACTCTGTGGTGTTATAGAAGGTCTAGCACTAGCTGAACGTGAAATGTTAGATTGGAAAGAAAAATTTATTAACGAATAGGACTCGATACCTTTTATATCGTGCAAATATATGACTGAGAAAAAAGAAAGCAAGCCAAGTCAACTTCCAAAACCACAAGGATATCGTCTACTAATAGCTCTTCCAGAGGTTAGTGACAAAACAGATGGTGGGATAATTAAACATACAGATGCAACTAAAAAAGCAGAAGAAGTAGCTAGTGTATGTGGTTATGTTCTTGAACTCGGACCAGATGCCTACAAAGACTCAAACAGATTCCCTAATGGACCTTATTGTAAAAAAGGAGATTGGGTAATTGTTAGACCTTATTCAGGCACTCGTATTAGCATACATGGTAAAGAGTTTAGAATAATCAATGACGACACAGTAGAAGCTGTCGTTGAGGACCCAACAGGAGTGGTAAGAGCAGTATGAGTGAAGAAGCTTTAAAGAACCAAGAAAACGAAGAAATTACTACGGATAGTTTCTTTGGTGTAAAACATGACTTAGTTACTAATGAATCAGATGATGTAGAAGTAGAAGTTGTAGAAGAATCTAATCTACCTGATCCAGCAGATGTTAAGATAGAAAAAGAACCAGAAGTTCAAACACAAGAAGTTGTTGTATCTGATGATGATTTAGATAAAGAAATAACTGACTATAGTGAAAGAGCTGGCAAAAGAATCAATCAGTTAAAGTATGAGTTTCATGAAGAACGTAGAGCTAAAGAAGCATCTTCAAAAGAAAAAGATGAAGCAGTAAGAAGGCTTAAAACTTTATTAGATGAAAACCAAAGATTACAAAAGTTTGTTAATACAGGCAGTCAAGCTCTTAATCAACAAGCATTACAAAATGCACAATGGGCAAAATACAATGCTCAATTACAATTAAAGAAAGCTTATGATGATGGCAATACAGATGATTTAGCAAAAGCTCAAGAGTTATTATCAAAAGCAACTTTAGCAGAACAACAAGCAGGAAGCTATGCTAATCAAGTTGCTCAATATGCTGTAAATCAACCTGCACCTGCAACACAGCAAACACAGGGACAAGAGCAAGAAGCACCAGCAGAACAACCTAAAGACCCAGCATTAGAAGTATGGTCACAAAAAAATCCATGGTTTATGGGCACAGAACCTGCACACAGAGATATGACAGCTTACGCTATGTATGTAGATTCAAAACTACAACAAGGTGGCATAAACCCAGAAACTCAATCTAGTGAATACTACGAAGCAGTAGATAAAGAAATGAGAAAAGAGTTTCCACAGTTTTTTGGGGTTCAATCAGAACCAGCAGTAGTAGTAGAAGAAACGAAAGTTCAAACTGCTCCTGTATCAAAAGAAGCATCGACAGTAGTCGCACCAGTATCGAGGACAACTGGTAAAACGCCTCGCAAAGTACAGCTCTCGGCTGAACAAGTTAGACTAGCACGCCAACTTGGAATTACGCCAGAGCAGTATGCCAATCAACTATTAAAGGAGAATTAGATGGCAGAAGATAAAAAAGTAACAGAAGAAGTTAAAACTGAATCTGATGTAGTGCGTACCCCAAGAGGGCAAGATAGCCGAGAGGCAGAAATGAATACTATGGACTGGGAAAATCCAGTCAACCTACCAGCTCCCACACCTCAACCAGGATGGGTTTTTAGATGGGTTAGAACTGCTTTACTAGGTGAAGCTGATAATCCAAATGTATCCAGAAAGTTTAGAGAAGGCTGGATTCCTTGCAAAGCAGAGGATCATCCTGAACTAAGTATCTTAATGGATCATAAATCCGAATGGGCGACTAAGGGTAATATAGAAGTAGGCGGACAAATCTTATGTAAGATTCCAGAAGAAAAAGCAAAAGCTAGAGATGATTACTTTGCTGGACAAGCAAAGAATCAAATTGAATCTGTAGACAATGCTTATTTCAAGGACAATGATCCAAGAATGCAGAAGGAAGTTTACGAAAGAAAAAGTAGAACCAGTTTCGGTAGTGATTCATAAATTTATAATTTTATTTTAATTTTTATTGGAGAATTACTATGGCAGATGTAGCCTCACCTTTTGGTGCAGTTCCTGTAAGCTCATTAGTATCTTGTGCATATAATGATAAAATAGTCCATTATAAGATTGCCAGCGGATATAACACTAATATCTTCTATGGCGATATTGTAAAATGGCATGACAACAACCCTAATACCACTATCCAAAAGGATGTTGGTACAACTGCGTTGACACCCATTGGAGTATTTTTAGGATGTTCATATACTGATCCAGTTTCAGGTGAATTTAGACAGTCTCAATATTTCCCTGCTAATACAGCAGCAAGTGATATTGTGGCTTATGTGCAAAGCGATCCTTTCGTTGTTATGAAAATACAAGCAGACGGACCAGTAGATCAAGATGATCTTGGTAAGAATGTTCCTATTGTTCAAACAGCAGGTTCGACTTTGATTGGTACTAGCAAAAATGCGATTGATATTTCAGCAGCAGCAACAACTAATACGTTGCCGTTAAAGATTGTCGACTTTGTCGATGGTCCTACCGATGCTTTGGATTCAGCTTTCCCAGAAGTGCTAGTGATGTTTAACGTAGGGCACCAGTTGCTCAACACAACAGGAATAGGTTAAGGAGTAATATTATGGCAGCTATTTCAAGAGCAAATCAGCTTCACCAATTACTACCAGGACTTAACGCCCTGTTTGGTGAAGAATATCAAAGTTACGACAATGAACATGAGCAAATCTATGAAACAGAAAACTCAGAGCGTTCATTTGAAGAAGAGCTAAAAATCTCAGGATTTGGTGCAGCTCCCGTTAAAGCGGAAGGTGCTCAAATTATGTATGACACAGCTCAAGAATCATTCGTGGCTAGATATACACACGAAACTATTGCAATGGGATTTGCAGTTACAGAAGAAGCAATGGAGGATAACCTTTATGTTTCTCTTAGCGGTAGATATACCAAAGCATTAGCAAGAGCAATGGCTTATACAAAACAAGTAAAAGCAATGGCACCACTTAACTTAGGTTTCACAACCTTTAATTCAGGTGACGGAGTATCATTATTTAATACTGCTCACCCATTAGTAAGTGGCGGAACAAATGCAAACAGACCAGCAGTCGGTGCTGACTTGAACGAAGCTTCTTTAGAAGATGCTATCATTCAAATCGGTGGATGGACTGATGAAAGAGGTCTTAAGATTGCAGCACAAGCAAGAAAGCTTATTGTTCCATCAGCTTTACAGTTTGTAGCAACTAGATTGCTTAAGTCAGAATATCAACCAGGTTCAGCAAACAATGACGTTAACGCTATTGTTTCAACTGGCGTGTTACCAGAAGGCTTTTCAGTTAATCATTATTTAACTGACACTAACGCTTTCTATCTCATGACAGATGTACCTGATGGTATGAAGCACTTTGTTAGATCACCTATGCAAACAAGCATGGATGGTGACTTTAACACAGGTAACGTAAGATATAAGGCAAGAGAAAGATACTCATTTGGTGTATCTGATCCTCTTGGTATCTTCGGATCACCTGGAAGTTCGTAAGAACTATGAGGGGAGCTTCGGCTCCCCTTTTTATTTATTTAATAAATCCCTTTCTTTTTAAGTTTTTTAGGTATATAGTCAAAGAATAGTTTTGGCATATACAAATATGCTGGTCTCATGGAGGACTGAAATTATGGCAAGTAAAGTTTCAAGCGTTAATGAATTACCGCTTAATATAACCAAGAATAGACCTGATGCACAATCAATAGTGCAAGGTGTAACAGACAGAAGTCTTAAAGGTAACGCACTTCCTTTTTATAACAGACAAGACCCTGCTCTTATAGAAGAGTGGTTTGACGATTTCAATTATTTTAATTCAAGTAAATATTTAATAACTAAAGTAGAAGCTGGCTCTGGTTCAGCTACACAAACAGTTTCAGGCTCAACACTTACATTACAAAATGATGATGCTGCTAATGACTTTACTTGTATACAACCACAATTAGGCGACAATACAAATATTGCAAACTTTATAAATCCTGTCGCTGAAAAAGGTAAAGATATATTTTTTAGAGCTAGATTAAGAATTGCTGATGTATCTGCTACAAAATTCCAAGTAGGTCTTATGGGTAAAAACCCAGGAAGCTTTACTACATTTGGTACTTTTAATAATCATATAATGTTTACATGGAAACAATTTGGTAGTCCTATTTTATATTGGCAGCATGGATTAGCTGCTACAACAAATATTTGGAATCCATTTCCAGGCAGATTATTAAACCCAATAGAAGGTAATAAAATATCAGTAGCAGATGGATACACAAAGGCATACCCTACTGATGGTTCTGGTTCAAGATTCCAAGCTTATGCAGGAAGTAACGAAGGTACTGTTGCATCATCAGGACTTCCTATTGCTGACCCAGAATATACAATAATTAGAGACAATGAGTGGTTTAGACTTACTTTAATATATAAAGCAGGAAACCATAAAGCACCAAATGGTCAAGACTCTAATGGAAGATTAGAATTTTGGTTAGGTGCAGATAATAGAGATGACCAATGTTTACAAGTTGTCTATCCAGATTTATCTGATATAACAGATATGACATCAATAACACCTTCTATTTGCGTAGGTAACTCAGGTGGTACTTCATCAGCTGAAATAGATTATATGCACGCTGGACAATTTAAAGGTTTAGAAAGAGTAGGTAAAGGAGAATAATATGGCACATATAGTAAAAGAATATAAGTTAGGCGAAAAAGTTTTAATTGGTTCTTATGAAAAAGAATCAGATGCTATGGATAAAGTTAATGAAATACTAGATGCTGGTGCAGAAGGTGTTTATGTGGAGGTAACTGAATAATGGCAAATTTTTATAGAGCTTTAAAAAAGAAAGGCAATGTTAATTTTAAAAATGGAATTAACGATTCTTCTCCAAAAGATGCTGTAGGTCAATTATCAACTACACCTGTACCTTATAGGAGACAAGTATTTTGGGAAGATTTCTTAGGATACAATCTTGATAACTTTAGAGTACACAAAGTAGAAGCTGGATCAGGTGCAGCAGCTATAGTGCCAGGTAATACTGTAGGTGGTACTTTAAAAATTACTAATGATGACGCAGCTAATGATTACGTTAATATGCAATTAGGTAATACTGCTGCAAGTAATCCTACTTTCCAATGGAACTATAGTAGAGATTTTTGGATTGATATTAGGCTGAAAGCTTCTGATGTTTCAAATGCAAAACTTGACGGCTTCTTTGGAGTATGTCAATCAGAAAATAATATAGCTTTATTTGCACATTACAATAGAATTGGTTTTCATTTTGACAATATTTTAGGAAGTCATGTTTTCCCTGTCTGTGGTAACGCAACAGAAAACAGAACTTCTTTAGGAGCTGCTGATACATTCTTTGCTGGAGTAGGAAATAATGAATTTTTTAATTTAAGTTTTGCATATAACTCTAAAACAAAAGATTTAAAATGGTTTATTAATGATGTTTGTTGTTACTCAATGAATATTAAAATTTTAAATTTTGTAGGCAATATACCATCAAAAGATTTTATGCCAGTCAATAACAGCCTTATGGCTCCAACCATACAGTTTAAAAATGGTACATCAGGTGCTAACGTGCTTGAAGTAGATTATATGCATGTTGGTGTAGAAACAGAGGACAGATCATAATGAAAATAATAGCAATAATAAATGGAAAACAAGTAGCTGAATTTAGTTCAGCAGCAGATTGCAAAGCTTGGATGGCTGGTCAATCAGATAAAAAAATCTCACTAGCTGTGGAGGGTTCAGAATAATGGCACTTAAATATGTAATGATAGCAACAGATAAAAACAATGACGTTGTTTCTGAGCAAGAGTTTGCTAACACTAATTCTGGAGCACAAGCTTGGGGTGAAGCAGTAAAAGAATATTGGGAACAAGACTACGCAGTTGAAATAAGATTGGAGGATAGATAATGTCTACTAATGGTAAAAAAGGTACAAACTTTAAAAACGGACTAAGTAATCTATCAAGTGGACATCCTTTTAATGGATTAAACACAGGTGCGGTAGAGTCAGATTATATTATTTGGCATGATGATTTTAGCACTTATGATGCAAACCAATGGGCATTAACTAAAACAGAAGCAGGTTCAGCAGCAGGTTCAGTAGAACTAGGCGATAAAAAAGGCGGAGAGTTAGTATTAACTACAGATAATGCTAATGGAGATATAACTAAGTTAGCATGGAAAGGTGCAGCAGCAGGAACTAATTTTGTAAACAACTTTCAGTTTTCAAGAGATAAATATTTTCATATGCAAGCTAGATTTAAAATATCTGGTACAGGAGTTAGTTTTACAAACACTCATGTTGGAGTCGGTTTAATGGATGGCAGTAAAGTAGCTGCATTACCAGGAGTATCTAATACATGGTCTTTAAATAACGCTTCTTGGATGATAGAAAATTCACCATTTTATAATGCTATATTTGGTGGAGATTATTTGTTTTACATGATATCGGAAACAGGAGCAGGTATTAGACCAGTAGGACCAGATTCACAAACACCAATAAGTTTAGCAGTAGATAGATATATAAATATTGGTATAACAAGTAGATATCCACAAAGATCAGCATCAAATAGATTGCCTGGACCATCAAGAGGTGCAGGTGGTGTTGTTTGGAGTGAAACTTATGGCGGAACATTTAAAGGTACTGATGGTGCAATTAGAGGTCCACTACTTAACTGTTATATGGTAGATGAAGTTGGAGATGTAGGTCCTGCAAAAAATTGGGTTAACTGCATTAATGATCCTAATTCTGATGGATCACTACCAGCATCTCAAGAACCAGTAACACCTATGACACCATTCATTGCTGTAGGTAATCGTTCTAATACAGGCAATCAATGTAAACTAACAGTAGATAGTCTGACAATAATTCAGGAGAGATAATGGCAACTAATTTTAAACAAGGTTTTACAAACATAGGAGATGGCAAAGAGCATCCTATTGGCGATATTATTAAAATACCTTTTGCAGGTAGAAACCAAGAATACTTTGATGACTTTCATTCATACGATACAAGATTTTATGAAAAAGGAGACATAGGAGCTTCCAATACTGCTGCACAAGTAGTAGGTGAAGCTAATGGAGTTATTAGACTAACAACTGATGCTAGTGGTTCTAGTGCTACTTGTTTAGCATGGAAAGCTGGCGAAGCTGCAAAAGTAGGAAACTGGAATACTATAGTAAATGGTGAAACAAATTTTGTTTTTAAATATAGATTTAAAATGAATAATGATGCAGCAGGTACAGGCAATAAAAATACCGAAGGTTATCCAGTTATAGGTTTAATATTACCAACACAAGCAGCTAATTCATTTCCATTCTTAGCATTTACTGGACAATTTACTGGAGTAGCACACAGGAAAAACTCTGCAACAGTATATGGTAATACAGCTTTTGCAGGTAACTTAGGTAGCACAGATGGTTTTTATAGTCCAGCAATGGATGATGTTGGTGATGGTAACTATCACACACTTTCTATTATTTATAGAGATGCAAAACCTGGAACTGGTTTAGTAGGAAAAAATATAAGTAATCCAAGTGGTACAGCTAAAGAAATGGTATGGATGTATGATAATCAAATTATTCAAACGCTAGATAGTATAAGCGGCAGGATACCATTTGACGTTGGTTGGTCTGGTATATCAGAAGCTAATCCAGCTATAGGAACACCAGGAGCAACATTAAATGTTGGCGAGAATAATGGTTTCTCTCCTTGGTTTGGAATTGCTAATGGTACTGGTGCTGTTGCACAATCAATGGATGTTGACTATGTTTATCTAGCAGCAGAAAAACCAAAAGGGAGTTACTAATGGCTAAAGTAAAAATAATTGTAAAAGAAGGCACTAGAGTTAGAAAAGAACATGAAGCAGCTAATAAAGATGCTGCTGTTGCGTGGATTAAAGAAAACGTAAAAAATGAATCTTTTACAGCAGAGGAGATTGAATAATGGCTGATGCAGTAACAACACAAATAATTCAAGATGGACCAAGAAATGCTGTAATTAAATTTACAAACATTAGTGATGGCACAGGTGAATCAGCAGTTGATAAGGTTATAGTAGGTAACTTAAGTAAGTTAGCTAATGGTCAGCCTTGTACAGAAGTAGTTTTAGAAAGGGTGCAATTTTATCTACATGGTATGGCTGTAACTTTAAACTTTTCTGTATCATCAGGCACAGCAGGTTTTATAGCTAAATTAAAAGAAGATGATTTAGGTGATATGGATTTAAGAGATTATAGTGGTATACCTAATAACGCAGGTGTTAACAAAACAGGTAATATTAGTTTTACTACCACAAGTGCTAGTGCTGGAAATACATACACAGTTATATTAACCTTAACAAAAGCATAGGAGAAATTATGGATAAATATATTATATACGGAGCAGGCTTCCCACCTCAGTATTATGTACTAGAGCAAGGAGAAGATGGTGTCTGGAAATCAGTATTTGGACCTGATCCAGATTTAGTTGATGCTCAAACAAAAGTAAACGATCTTAATGGTGTAAGAGCTAGAAATGATAAAGGTCAATTAGTTGGAGATGATCCATCTACACCTAATGTAAATGAAGCTTACGCTTCTGGTAAAGCACCAAAGAAAAAAACAGCAGCAAAAAAGAAAGCTGCACCTAAAAAGAAAGTAACTAAAAAAGGAGCAAAATAATGCCAGGTAAAATGATGAAACAACCTATGTATGGTCATGGTAAAAAAACCAAAATGAAAGGTAAAAACTATTCAATGGGTAGAGCTATTGAAATGGGTAAAAGACCTGGAATGATGGGTGGCAAAGGTACTAGCAAAATGGTTGAAATGGAACAAGATAAAGTTAAAAGACTTTATGGCGGTGGTAAAACTAAGTAACCATGGGCAGAGCAAAGAAAGACTCTCGTCTTAAACGAGCAGGTGTTTCTGGTTATAACAAACCCAAGCGTACTCCAAATCATCCAAAAAAATCTCATATAGTTGTTGCCAAAGAAGGTGACAAAGTCAAAACCATTCGGTTCGGACAAAAAGGTGCAAAGACAGCAGGTAAACCTAAGAAGGGTGAGTCTGCTCGTATGAAAGCAAAACGTAAATCTTTTAAAGCACGACATGGTAAAAACATTAGAAAAGGAAAAATGTCAGCAGCATATTGGGCGGATAAAGTAAAATGGTAATGTCGAGAGCAAACTTTAGTAAAATGACTAGGAGTGCTCCAGCAAAAGGAACTAAAATGAAAGAAATACCAGAAGGAAAAAAAGGCAAAGGTTTAAAACAGTTACCTAAATCTGTTCGTAATAAAATGGGTTTTATGAAAACTGGTGGTTTAACTAAAGCTCAAGAGAAAAAATTAAAAAAACATTCAAAACATCATAGTGCAAAACATATGGGTGAAATGAAAAAAGACATGAAAGCAGGAAAGTCTTTTAATGAGTCACACAGTAAAGCTATGAAAAAAGTAGGTAAGTAATGGCAACTAGCGGAACAACTACATTTACATTAGACCTTGGCGATATCATGGAAGAAGCTTATGATCTTGCTGGTCTTGAAATGCGTAGTGGTTACGATTATCGTAGTGCCAAGAGATCGCTTGATTTAATTTTTCTTGAATGGCAGAACAAAGGCCTTAATTTGTTTACAGTTGTTACTGGCACACAAACTTTAACAGAAGGTCAGGCATCATATCCTTTGCCAGCAGATGCATTAGAAGTTATAGATGTATCTTTACGAACAGACTCAGGAGATATAGATAATCAAAAAGACACCAGGCTAACTAGAATATCAAGAACACAATACAGTCATATAGCTAACAAACTATTGAAGTCTAGACCTACACAGTTTTATTTACAAAAATCTAGTTCAGCTAACAACTTAGTATTGTGGGCTACACCTGATAATGCAGAAACTTATACATTAGTCTATGACTATATAGCTAGAATAGAAGATACAGGTAAGCCAGCATCTAATAATGCTGATATACCTATTAGTTACTTACCATGTTTAACATATGCTTTAGCATATAGTATTGCTTGCAAAAGACCGCAATCAAATGAAAGAGTACCTATGTTAAGAATGAGATATGATGAGCTATGGAACGAAGTAGCAGATTCACAAAGAGAAAGGTCTAATTTAAAATTAGCACCTAACTTAAGGATTTATTAATGGCATATGCAAGAGGATCAAAAGCTTTAGGCGAATGCGATAGATGCGGATTTAGTTATTTATTAAACGAACTAAAGTATGAAGTAGAAAACGAAACTAAAAATGGTTTGCGTGTATGTTCTTCTTGTTTAGACCCAGATCATCCACAATATCAATTAGGTAGAGATGTTGTAGCTGATCCACAAGCATTGTTTGATCCAAGACCAGATAGAGGAGACTTTAGAAGTCTATATACTGTAGCAGTATTTACCCAACCAATAAAAAGCAATGTAGGGAGTGTAACAGTAGTAACATGAGTTTTACATATACAAGTTTAAAACAAGCTATTCAAGACTATACAAATAATACTGAAA
>VMHT01057475.1_pt1 | contig 14883 bp, 16 predicted proteins | sample 4693611 | NCBI WGS metagenome assembly VMHT01 (sample SAMN12280063, study PRJNA550983) | marine metagenome | isolation source: seawater sampled from same location over 5 years 0.02-0.2 micron viral filtrate | place: USA: collected off the coast of southern California halfway between the port... ... | reverse complement strand
TTAGAAGGCGGAATTATTGTTGTTAAGGAGTATCCTCTGGAAAATTCTCCCCACAAAAGCGTATCTAAGGTTTCTTTTTACTTTACCCCTGAGGCAGTTGGATACCTTGAAGAGATGAAAAACGGAGATGAAGAGAACTTTAATCCTTACTTAGCTTTTGGAGAAATTATTAGAGACGAAGATTATGTGGCAGCTGCAGCATCTCATAAAGGTCTGAAATCAGGAAAAATAGATCATATTTTATTTGGTCAAAATGAGCCCGCTCTGCATCACTACCACAATACATATAGGGAGGCATTGAACCTTGAGCCAATGCCTTTAATTAAATCAAAATAAAATAAAGTAATGTTCAAAAGTATTGATAAAAATACTTTAGTTGCTGGATCATTTTTCTTTTGTGTTTTGTATGCGCTCTTTGTCATGCGTCCCTTCAGAAGCGCAATGGCCGCTCAGATAGGTACAAGTGATTTGACCTACTTCTTGTTAATTGTTGTTTTGGTTATGTTATTGGCAAATCCTATTTACTCTCTCATCGTTTCTAGGGTAAAGGAATCAAGGCTTGTAACTTATATTTATGGTTTCTTTATTGTCAACTTATTTTTGTATGCTTTTATAAATAGCCTTTATCCAGACAACTACGTTGTGGGCGTAAGTTTTTACATTTGGTACAACGTATTCAATTTTTTTGTTGTTTCTGTTTTTTGGGCTAAAACGGTCAATAGTTTTCAAACCGATGATAGCAAGAAATATTTCGGTATTATAAGTGCCTTCGGTTCGGCTGGAGCCTGGCTGGGCTCTCAATCAGTTTTGCTTTTTCTGGCTGATTTACCGGTCATTGCAATGCTTTGCGCTTCTGTTGGTTTAATGTTGGGTATTGTTTTGTCTAGGTTATTAAACAGTGTCTCTAGCGAAACTATAAAGAAAGAAAATTCAGGTTTTGTTTCAGAGTTGTCAGAGCAATTCATACAAATAAAATCCAATAAACTTGTCAGACAACTGTTAATTTATGCTTTTCTTTGGACATGCCTAGCGACATCTCTTTATTTCTTCAGTCTAGAAATAATCAATAAATATTCAACTGACGTTGTTGAGCAAAGAAAGATTTTCTCTTTGGCAGATTCTGTGGTGACGCCAATTTCTTTTTTCACCCAATTGTTTTTAACCAGATTTTTCTTGGAAAATAAATTTTTTGGCATCAAATTTGTCTTAATTTCTTATGGAGTATTGTTCTCCTTCGCTTTCTTCGCAATTTCAGGTTACATGGCCAACATCCTGCTTAGTTCTTCCGGGGTAATACTATTTATTATTTTATCGGCTGTCATGAGACCCTTTGAATATGCTATCAATAAACCTGCAAGAGAAAGTGTCTACACAACTCTAGAAAAATCTGAAAAATATAAATCCACTGTTTTTATAGATACTTTCACCAATAGATTTGGAGATGCTTCTGGCGGATTGTTATTCAATACTCTAATTGTTTTGGGATTGAGCTTATCTTTAGCGCCAATAGCAATTATTCCTTTAGCAATTTATTTGTCTATGCAAGGAAGATCTATAGCTGCTAAATCTTCAATCTAAAATAATTCTAGTAAGGCCTATCGCCGACGATGGTTACTCTCTCAACTCTTCGAACATTAGGCCAATAGTCCGATGCAGCATAGTGTTGGCATGCTCTATTGTCCCAGAAAGCTATTGAGTTTGGCTCCCAGACAAATCTGCACTGATATTCAGGTATGGATGCTCTGGAATAGAGAAGGCTTAGGATTTTTTTTGATTCATCAGGATCCCAGTCTTTAATGTATTGAGTAAATGCCCTATTCACGTAAATACTCTTTTGCTTAGTGTCTGGATGAGTTCTTATGACGGGATGCTCTGGATTTGGAAATTTCTTATTCACAGCTTCTATCTCCTCTTCGGTTTTGCCTGCCTTAACTAAGCCCTTTCTGAAGTTGGCAAAATCATGGATCGCGACAGCTCCATCAAGCTTGTCTTTAACTTCATCTGAAAGATCTTCATAAGCTGCCCCCATATCTGCAAAAAGAGTATCTCCTCCGTAATTAGGACATTCAATCATTCTTAATACTGAGCCCAGAGAAGGCTCTAGCCTCCAAGTTACATCGGAGTGCCAGGTATTTTCTTTGCCTCTATTGTCTTTGTCGTGAGTAATTTTTAGCACTTCTGGAAAATTTTCCTTTTGAGGGGCAAAAGGATGAATTTCTAGCGAGCCAAAATTACGAGCAAAGTTTAAATGCTCTTCTGTCGAGATCATCTGATCTCTAAAAAAAATGACCTTATAAATTAGAAGAGCCTTGTAAATCATATCTAATGTTGATTGATTCAAATCTTCTCTTAAATCTATATCGAGCAGCTCTGCTCCGATCGTAGGCGATAATCTTTTTACTTTGAAAGGAAGTTTCTTATTTTCAAACTTCTCTGCTGAAAAACTGTTGTTCATGATCTCTTTCAAATTCTATCGAAGTAATTTTTAATTTAACAGGCCTAAGCTAAAAAATTAATTTAATGAGTTTGCATTATTAATCATGTCATTTACTTTCTCTTCGACAATGAAAAGAGGAGGACTGCCATGATCTAAGAGAGCAGAGTGAAAGTCTTTAATGTTGAACTTTTCGCCTAAGGCATCTTGAGCTCTTTTTCTTAACTCAAGTATTTTTATCATGCCGACTTTATAACTAAGCGCCTGAGCAGGCCATACAATATAGCGCTCTATCTCAACTCTCACCTCAGTGTCAGACATTCCAGTTTTTGCCTTCATGTACGCCATAGCTTTTTCACGAGTCCATCTTTTATAGTGCATTCCTGTATCCACAACCAATCTGACTGCTCTGAAAAGTTCACTTTGCAAAATACCTAATTCATCCAAGGGATTGTCAGCTAAACCAGCCTCCAAGGCGAGCTGTTCAGCATACAAAGCCCATCCTTCTGAAAATGCCGAGGTTCGATAGCCAAATTTTCGATAATAAGTTAGATCTTCATTTTCTAAGGAATGAGCTATTTGGTGGTGATGACCTGGTATTGCCTCATGATAGGCAAGCGTTTTCATGCCGTATTTAGGGGTTTGTTTGATGTCGTACAAATTTGCATAAAAAATACCCGGCCGACTTCCATCCAATGCAGGCGATCTGTAATATCCGCCAGCTGCTGTTTTTTCTGAATACTCCGGGACAGCTTTGACGATAACTTTAGATTTCGGCATGGTGTGAAAATATTTTTCCAAGACAACATATGCCTCATCCACCATCTCAGAATAATCTTTAATCGCAATCTGTTTTCTTTCGGGAGTATCGTCGTAAAGAAATTGCGGATCCTCATTAAGTTCATTCATTAATGCACCCACAGATTTACCTTGGCTGTACCCTAATTGTGTAAGGATAGTTTTCATTCTACTGCTGATTCTCTCCACTTCATTCAGACCCATATCGTGAATTTCTTGAGGCGTATAATCCGTGGTTGTGTAAGTTCTGATTCTCAACTCATAATATTTATCACCGTTCGGTTGAGACCATAGCCCATGATTATTGTTCGCCTGCTCTTGAGTTGAAGCCAAATAATCTTTCATCATCCTAAACGCTTTGCCAATACCTTGCCTGATTGATTGTTTTAGGTCCTCTCGCAAAAGTATTTTCTGCTTTTCTGAAAAGTTTAAATCCTTAATTTTTCTGTCAAACTCTGCATAGATAGGATGCTCTTCGAATGAGAAGTTAAGAAATTCATCGAGCTGAGTAATAACTCGTTCGTAAACAAATTTTGGCGCATAAAAGTCAATGGCTTTTTGCCCATTTAATTCATATAGATGTCCCTCAAAAACATTCTCAAATAGCCTGACTCTGTCTATGTAAGCTTTTGCTTCTGATAAATTTCTAATCGGATGCGTATCTGTCATGAATTCAACCATGTCTATGTGAGCGCCGCCTATCTGATTGAGAACATAGTTATGGAAAGGGAAAGCCTCCAATCTCAGCAACGTATTCTCAGCATCGAAAATAGCTATTTTTTTTGAAGCTCTTTGGATGCTGCTTAGATTTTCATCGTCATAAGATCTTAAGGTCTCTAAAACCTTTCTTGCTTTCGCTTTGTCGCGATCTAATTGTTTCTGGCTCGGAATGGTTAATTTTGATGCATGACCGGTAAGCCAATTGTATTTGTCAAAAATTCCTATGTAAGTCATTGACTCAGGCGAATCAATTATTTCAAGAAAAGTTTCTTTGGCCAAAAAATGATCTATTGAAAAAGGCTTCATAAAAAGAAGATTTACTAAATAAATTGAAAGTGCCAAAAGAGCCAATAAAATGAGACGAAACAGATATTTGAAAGCTAATTTAAATGTCATTTACATTAAATTTAGTCATTAACAGAATTTTTTCAAGATATCAGGGATATTTTTCTTAAAATTAAAGAAGCCCTTGTTTGAAAACTCCCAACAAAAAATGTCTTCTTCGCGAGTTATAAAGTTAATATCCGTATTATTTATTTTCTGAACTTCTTTTAAATAATCTAGATTTTCACCTACAGACGGATAGACAGCGTCAAATGACTTATGTTGATGTAACCTTTCCGGCGATTCCAAAGAAGAATTATCAAGATAAATCTTAGCATCGCTAAGAGCTTTCTTTTTAAAAGCCAATACTTTTTCATCTAATTCTATTTTTCTGTTGGCGTTTGTTAACAAAATCAAATATATATTTTCATAGCTCTTGTAGAGGTTTTCTCTCCCCTCTAGCCAAAGGTCATTTTCAAACATCACAAGTGTGTTATTTTTTTTTATTTGATTAAATGCCAGGCTTAAAGGCTCTTTTAAGTATTCTTTTTCTTCATTTAAAGAATCGGCAACGGTATTCAATCCTTTTGCATAAAATCTACCATCAGAATATTTAGATATGTTTGATGATCTAGCAATGTAGTGCTTGCCCTTTGTTTGGATACCGGCAACCCAGCGCCAACTGAGCGTGTTTGATGCTGCATCCCCATCCAATAAATATTTCATAAAGAATGCAGCCCCTAATTGCCAAGGAAGGCCTAGGGTAAAAATCCAGATACTTGCGAACCACATTCTCGTATGGTTATGAAGGTAATTTTCTTCTTTTAATTCATTGATCCAAAAATCAAAGCAATCAATCCCTGTATTACCATTAGTAGCTTTTTCATAAGCGGATTCATCGTATATCTCCACCCCTTCAGAAATAAAATCTTCCCAAACGGCAGGCCTTAATTCCAACCAACCTTTCCAATAAGTTCTCCAGTATATCTCTTGGATAAATTTTTCTATTTTTGCAAATGGGTAGAAATCTAATGACCTTTTTATCAACTCTTGTTCAAGGATAAGTCTGTGGGTAATGAAAGGCGACAAACAAGAAACATTATCTCTTTTTTCAGGCCCGTAATCGTAATTTCTTAACCCCTGATAGTCCGATAAATTATTAGAGACAAAATTTTCAGCAACTGAATTAGCTAATTTATACAGGTTTTTTGTATTATCTTTTGCGTACATTTTGGCTTTCCATTCTTAAAAGTTCTGCCTTTTTTTTGATGCCACCTTTAGCGCTGTAACCCCCTAAATTGCCATCAGATCTAACTACTCTATGACATGGGACTATGGGCGCATACGGGTTCTTGGCACAAGCATTAGCAACTGCTCTAGCGGATTGAGGATGACCAATTGCAAGAGCAACTTCCTTGTAAGATCTGGTTTCGCCATAAGGAATTTTTTTTAATTCTTTCCAGACTTTCTTTTGAAATGATGTACCTGCCATAAACTCTAGCTTAGCTTTTTTTTGCCTTGCCGCTGATATAATCCTTCAGCATCTCATATTCTTTGCATGAGTTTGGGCAGAGAGAAAGCAATTTCTCTAAATTTTCTTTAGCTTTTTCCATTTCACCGATTTGAGCAAAGAACTCTCCTTGGTATTCCAAAGCAGTTTTATTGTTTTCATCAATAGCTATTGCCTTTTCATAAAACTCCTTTGCTCTATCAAACTCACTTATTTTTCTATTTGAAAAGGCCAATAAGGTCCATCCGTCTGAGTCCTTTGGCTTTTTTTTGGTGTATTTTGTAAGTTTTTTAATTGCACTTTCGAATTGTTCTTTTTTTACTAGTTCCGCTGCTTCTTTATAAAGTTTCGAAGCAGAAGGCTTGTTGTAACTTGCAGCAAAAATACTTTGCGTTGTTATAAAAATAATTATTAAAAATATGTTTTTCATAACTTTAATTTACCACTTTATTTGAATATATATTTTTATATGAATATAAATGGATTAAGGATATAAGATTCATTTCCCATGAAAGATATTGTGTTGATTCATCGAAATGTAAGGATGTTTGACAATCCTGCTTTATTCCATGGATCTAAGAATCAAGATTATGGAGTTGTTTATCTTTACGATCAAAACTATTGGCAAGCAAATGGTAAATCGGAAATTCAATTAAATTTTCTTTTCGATTGCTTGGAAGATTTGGATCAAAAGCTTAAAGAAAAAAATACTCAAATTTATGTGTTCTCAGGAAATTATCTTGATTTCCAAAAGTGCATTGAAACTCATTTTTCTGAATCAATCATTCATGCTAATCATTGCACTGATGTTGGTTATTTCAGAGATGGCTTCAATAGATTTCGAGATCATTTTTTAAAAAAAGAGAAGATAAAGCTCTATTCAGATTTTGGGATTCAAGTTAAGGCCCCTAATAGAGATAAATGGGCAAGTGATTGGGAAGATCAAATGAGCAAACCTTTACTCAAAGAACCTTATACAAACCAAAATATAAACAAGATAGATAAACCTTTAAAACCATTAAATTTATTTTTAAAAGATTTTCAATTCCAAAAGAAAAAATACTCATCATTTCAAACAGGAGGCTCTGATCTTGCTTACAGCTTGTTAGATAGCTTCCTAAAAGAAAGATGCGCTGGATACAGTTTTAAGATGTCATCACCACATGAGGCTGAGCATTCATGTTCAAGGCTTTCTCCGCATATTGCATTTGGTTCTGTTTCCATCAGAGAGATTTATCAAAGACTTCTTAAGGAGATAGAAATAACCGGATACAAAAAAGACTTAAATTCTTTCAAAAAAAGGCTTTATTGGCATTGTCATTTCATCCAAAAGCTTGAGACTGAACCCGAACTTGAGTTTAACTCCATGCATCCTTTGGCAGATGGATTAAGACCGGACGCAAACAATGAGGTTATAGAAAAATGGATTTTGGGAGAAACAGGATTTCCATTTCTTGATGCATGCATCCAATATTTGAGAAAAGGAGGATGGATCAATTTCAGAATGAGAGCCATGATTATGTCTTTTGCTTCATATAACTTATGGCAGCCTTGGCAAAGAACATCACCTCTCCTCGCAGAGCTATTTGTAGATTACGAGCCAGGAATTCATATTTGCCAAGTTCAAATGCAAAGCGGAGTCACCGGGATAAACCTACCTAGAATTTATTCAGTTCTTAAGCAAAGCAAAGATCAAGATCCAAATGCAGACTGGATAAAAGCGCAAATCCCAAAAATTTCGAATATGTGTATAGACAAAATTCATAATGCAGAATTAAACGATCTATATTTTGAGAAATTAGTCGATCCAGTACTTTCAGCGAAAAAAGCTAGAGAGACAATTTGGGCATCAAGATCAAACATTGAATTTAAAAAAATCGCCAAGGATGTTTATTTAAAGCACGGCAGTAGAAAAAGACAGAACGCAAGATTTTAACTTGTTCAGCACCTTCAACTAATTTAATCTTAAGAAAGATGAAAGTAGTAATCTCAGAAGATACCAATAAGTTCTATGGGGATCAGATAAAAGCGTTGGATCCTTCAATAGAGATTTTTTCATTAAATCCTGAAAATCCTAAAAATCCATCTTGGGAAGCAGTCCCAGAATGTGATGCATTATTTTTGTCTTATCAATTTTTATTCGCTGTTAGAGATCACGAAGAACTATTTGAGCCAATGTTGAATTTGTGTAAAAAAATGAGATTTATTCAGAGCGGTTATGCAGGAATGGATGCGCCTTTTTTGCAGGCTGTTTTAAAAGAATCTCAAGCAGTAATAGCAAATGCAAGCAGCATTTATGGAAAGCCTATGTCTCATTATGTCTTAGCTCAAATGCTCAGATGGAACAAAAGAATTGATGAGCATGCAATTATGCAAAAAGATAAAGAATGGATGCCGAATGGTGGGGACGGTGAGTTAACAGATAAAACGTTAGTAATTCTTGGCTACGGTGGAATTGGCAAAGAAGTGGCTAAGCTTGGCAAAACATTTAATATGAAAGTTACGGGTATAAGAAGAAGTCCTGAAGAATGCGATTATGCAGATGAGGTTTTGAGTATAGAAGCATTAGAAGAGCTGTTACCTCTTACAGATTTTCTGGTTATGATTCTACCGGATAGTGAAAGTACCAGAGATGTCGTGGATGCAAACTTTTTAAAAAAAATGAACTCTTCCTCAATGTTGATTAACGTAGGTCGAGGTAGTGCGATCGTTGAAGATGATCTGGCAGATGCCCTCAATAATGGAATCATTGCAGCAGCGGCACTTGATACCACTAAAAATGAACCTTTAGAAAAAGAATCTAAATTATGGAGTGCTAAAAATTGTTTTATTACTCCACATGATTCAGCGCACTCTCTGATGTCCTTACCAAGGTCATTTAATTTATTTTTAGAAAATCTTTCTAACTTTAAAGGTAGCCAACCAATTAAGAATCTTTGGGAAGGCTAGCCAGCCTGCTTCCAAAACTTCAGCATTTTTATAGTTGTTTTATCCTTAGCTATAAAGTGATGATAGATAGATGCCAGTATGTGGACAAAAATTAAAAAAATCACCGCGTTGGTTGAAAATTCATGCGTTCCTCGAATTAATTGAAAAGCACCTTGAGAGTCTGTTTCAGAAGATAAGTTTAAAGATCCGAAGACAACGATGGGGTCTGATGTGAAATACGCTGAAGCAATTCCAGTAAAAATGAGCAAAGTAATGAAGAAATATAAACTGTAGTGACCAATTTTTGCTGAAAATTTTTGCCAATTAGGCATAGAATTTGGAAGCTCCGGTGCGCCGAATTTATATCTTAAAATGATTCTAAAGATAAATAATACTGTAACTAAAATTCCTACAGTAGCGTGATCAACTCTAGATTCAAGCCTGTCCCAAAGCTCCATTTCTCCACCAAACTTTTGGGCTATATTTAAATCTAAGATAATTAGAAATGCCATCAGCCAGTGAATCACTTTTTGAGAAATATAGTAATCTGGTATTAATGTTGACGAAGATTTCATTTGATAATCCTAAATAGACTAAGGAATAAAGTTAAAATATACAATTAGATTTTCTATCTAAGGTGGTTTTGGATGTGTATCATTTTTCATAAAATGCATGTCTTAAAAAAAGGAAAAAGAACATGAAGAAAAATTTGATTGGAATGAATAAAGAAGATCTTGAGTTATTTTTTCTTTCTTTAGGAGAAAAATCTTTTCGTTCTAATCAAGTTTATCAATGGATTCATCAAAAAGGTGTTTCTGATTTCCATGCTATGACAAATATTTCCAAAGAACTTCAAGAGAAGCTCAGTGAAAAAGCTGAAATTTCTGCGCCAAAGGTAGTTTTAGAAAAGGATTCCAAAGATGGAACAAGAAAATGGGTGTTGGGTGTTGGCGAAGGTGATCTTGTTGAGATGGTGCTTATTCCTGAAGGCAAAAGAGCAACACTTTGTATATCTTCACAAGTTGGATGTGCGGTTGATTGTAGTTTCTGTGCTACTGGCAAACAGGGCTTTTCTAGAAACTTAGAATTATCTGAGATTATTGGCCAACTTTGGATTGCAGAGAATTCTTTTGGTGTTCCGCGTGATCATGCAAATAAAAAAGTGACTAACGTTGTCATGATGGGCATGGGAGAACCTCTTTTAAATTTTGATGCGGTAACCGGCGCTATGAGCATGATGATGGATGATAAAGCCTATGGCCTATCAAAAAGAAAAGTTACCTTAAGTACTTCAGGCTTAGCTCCCTTAATTGATAAGTTGTCTGAAGTAACGGATGCTGCACTCACAATATCTTTGCATGCTCCAAACGATCAATTAAGAAATGAGTTGGTACCTATCAATAAAAAATATCCCATCAAGAAACTTTTAGAATCAGTGATTAGGTATGTTGATAAATGTGGTGACAGTAGAAAAACAACAATTGAATACATATTAATAGATAAGGTAAATGATTCTATAGAGAATGCGCATGAACTTTGCGAATTACTGAAAATGATTCCTTGTAAGGTTAATTTGATTCCATTTAATCCCTTCCCCGGTTCTTCGTATAAAAGACCTTCAAGTATGCGAATTCAAACTTTTAAAAAAATACTTCAAAAGGGAGGTTACATAACGACCGTCAGAACAACCAGGGGTGAAGATATCATGGCGGCTTGTGGACAATTGGTTGGCCAAGTTAATGACAAAACTAAAAGGAAAGAAAGAGCGCAAAGAAGAATTGAAGCTCAAACTGTAGGTTGATCAACAAGACTCAGACTTAAGTTAAGATTTTGGCTTTCTAAATAATAAAGTCATCCTGTCGCTCTCTCCAATAGCTAGATATTTTTCCTTATCCTTTTCCTTAAGCCTAAGAACAGGAGGCAAAGTCCAAACTCCTCTAGGATGATCTGCAGAATCTTTGGGGTTGGCATTAATTTCAGATTTAGCCAAAAGTTCAAATCCATGTTTTTTTGCTATTTTGATAGCGTGTTGCTCAGTAACATAGCCGCTTTTTTTCATATCCTCCATGGACGTACCGGCTTTAGCCCTGTGCTCAACTATTCCGAGCAATCCTCCTGACTTTAAGGCAACATAACTATTAGAAAAAATTTTATCCATATTTGGCCCAAGCCAATTATGTAGATTTCTAAAAGTAAGGATTGCATCGACTGAGCTCGGGTCTGAAAGCTTTGAGTTGAGATCGACTACCATAACCTTTTCATAAAGATTATTTTCCTTAACTTTTTTCTCAAAATTAATTCTGCTATTTCTGAAATAGGCTCTATCAGAATCTTTGCTGAAATGAGCAGCAATTAAATTTCCAGATTTGCGAATAAAGTTTGCAAGTATTTCTGTGTACCAACCCCCTCCTGGAGATAGCTCTACGATGGTCATGTCTGGCTCTAGCTGAAAAAAAGAAAGTGTCTCGTATGGCTTTCTAAATTCATCTCTAACAATGTTTTTTTCTGATCTATCCTTGCTGTCCACTGCATTCCTTAGCTCATCAGCCAAACCTAATGAGGCGAATATAAACAAGATAATAGTAAATAAAATTTTAAACTTCACGCGTCCTCCAAAAATATTGAAACAACTGTTTTTATATTAGCAATCTCTAGGGTACATTACGAAGAAGTATGAGCAATAAAGTTGAATATTTTTTAGATTGCAGCAGCCCTTGGACCTACCTTTCGTTTAGAGGCATGCAAGAGCTATCGAAACGAAAAAGCTTTGAAATTATTTGGAAGCCCATTTTGGTAGGCGGAATCTTCAATACCATTAATCCCAGCGTTTATGAAAGTAGACAAAATCCAATCAAAGAAAAATTAGTTTACTCTCAGAAGGACCTTGATGATTGGTCTAGATCAAGAGGCCTTAATATAAGTATGCCCAAGATCTTTCCAGTTAATAGTGTAAAAGCTATGAGGGGCTCTTTCTTTTTTCAAGATGTAGGCAAAATAGAAGATTATTTAGAAGCAGTTTTTTATGCCTACTGGACAGAGGGAAAAGATATATCTGACGACAATATTTTGAAGTCTATTGTTGATCAATTAAATGGTTCGGCGGAAGAATATTTTGACTTCATCAAGACCCCTGAAGCAAAAGAAAGATTGATCTCCAATACACAAGAGCTGATGGATAGAGGAGGTTTTGGTTCCCCTACATTTTTCTTAAATAAAGATGATATGTATTTTGGAAACGATAGAATACAGCTTTTGGAAGAGAAACTATGAGAGCAAAAATAATAATAGCAGTGGTAGCCTTGGGATTAGGTTTATTTGGTGGCGCTAAATTAATGGAGCATTTAGGAAGAGAATATATAGTAAACAACTTTCCAATCCCATCAGGCACCCTCGATGATAAAGATGTCTATGTAAAAGAAATAGTCATCGATGAAAAAGTACCAGTTAAAAAATTTAAACAAGTTCAAAAGAAAGCTAAAAACATCATTTTATTTATTGGAGATGGAATGAGTGTTAGCCAAATCTCAGCATTTAGGCTGCATCAAGGAGGACCAAATTCAAGAGTAGCTGTGGATAGCTTTCCATACTCTGGGCAGGTCTTAACTCACTCAGCTAATGCAATTGTTACAGATTCCGCATCATCGGGTACTGCATTTAGCACAGGGGAAAAAACTAATAACAGGGCTTTAGGCGTTGATATTAAAGGCCAATCAGTCGAAAACATAACTGAAACATTGGATAAATCCGGTTATGTAAGCTCAGTAATATCGACCTCTGAGGTAACGCATGCAACTCCTGCAGCATTTGTAGTCCATGCGAGCTCTAGATACCTAACCGATGAAATCAGCATCCAAATGACTGATTCAAAAATAAAAAATATTTTAGGCGGGGGAAGAAAGTTTTTTATCGCTGAGGAAGATGGCGGGAATAGAGAAGACGGTATTAATTTAATTGAAAAAGTAAAATCTAAATCAATATTGATCACCGACAAGTCAGAGTTAAGTAATCCAGCTCGTTATGATGATAGTCAGGTTTTTGGCTTATTTGCCGACGAACATTTGCGAGATGATAGTGCGCCAGAAAATCACTCGACCGAACCCTCTATTGAAAATATGCTTGAATTCTCAGTTAATAGATCAAAAAACTTTATTGAGAATGGATGTAAAGGTTTTTTTATTATGGCAGAAGCATCTCAAGTTGATTGGGCAGGTCATGGCAATGATTTTGAATACCTTATGAGAGAAATGTCTGACCTGGAAGATGGAATTAAATGGGCCCTAAAGTTTGCTAAAAAGAATAAAGATACCCTTGTGGTTGTGACTGCTGATCACGAGACGGGAGGCCTTCTTATAGAGCCTAATGATCCAAGAAAATATGAAAATCCAGATGTTAAGTTTTCCTTCAACACCGGCATTGGAAGAGGTTCCCATACAGGAGTTCCAGTCCCAATATATGCTTACGGTCCTGGAGCAGAAAATTTTACAGGCACTCTAGATAATACTGACGTGCATAAAGCTCTTCTTGCGGCAGCCAATCAGGATAAATCTGGCTCTTGCATTAACTAGCGCGAACGATCGTTAGAGATGACCTTTAACGGACTTGAAAAGCTTTGCGATGGGCGTTAAGAAAATTACTGCCAAGATAGCTCCTTCTATCGCCCCTTCAAGATAAGTAAATAAAAGAAATAAACTCTCAGGCGGCTCTATGTATTCTGGACCATACCATCTAGCTATCAGCCCCTCTAAAATATAAATAGTGAAAAGTATTTTTCCCCACGAATTTAAAAAAAATAACAGAGCCAAAGAAAGAAGATAAAATAAAAAGCCAAAGATAGAAAAATAATTTACTTGGTTAATCTCCATAGGAATGGCTTTTGCTGGATTAAGCATTACCAAACAAAAGGTAGTAATAAGTGAAGCAATAATTAATACTCTAAGGATTTTTTTTTGCGTAGTGATTTTGTCTTCCATATCAACTAAAACTTTAAATCTATTTCATTATGCGGCTAAGCTTGATCTAACTTGAGCACCAAGCATCAATTTAATTTAGTGACAATAATTAAGAGTCAGAGACCAAAATGTCGTCTTCATGGCAATCACAATCTAACTGCTTACAAATTTGATGATTCCTGAAATGAGCAAAGGCTACAAAAATTGAGCCTAACAATGTGAAGCCTTTTTCTCCAAATTCTCCCAAAATGCTTTCACCAAGCATAACTGCGGTTATGAGAAGCGCAAGCCCAAAGATTCCTGCAGGGATGAAAGAGAAAGTCTTGTGATTTTTATATCCTAAGTACAAAGAAAATACACTTACTGGAACGGCAATTAAAACTATTAATTTATGAACTACTTCATTGTCCAAGGCAAATGGGAGGACTCCAGATGACAAGATTATGAAAGAAGGAACAAAAAAGCAGTGCACAACACATGCAAATGATATGGTCATTGCAAATTTGTCTGTTGTTAGTTGAGTTTTTATCATTTCTTAATTTATCAAGAATTCCTACTCTACATTAAGTAATTAAGATTGTTAGCCTTTTTATCAAAATTATTACTTATACAATGCTGCTATCAATAAGGACGGCTATTAACAGTGCAGGCTCTGATCCATTGTTTACCCAGGCATGATTTGTGCCTCTTTGGACAACAACATCGTGGGGCTTTAACTGAACCTCTTCTTCATCCAAGATCAAAGTCACATCACCTTTTAAAAGAATAATGTAATCGATGGTATCTGTTTCGTGCATTGCAGCATTTCTTGATGTATCTACCCTATGGTGAGCTGCACCTATCTTTTCAAATGCCTCTGCGGTGGCTGCCTCAATAGCTTCTTGAGGAACACCTTCGGGGATTGGATTTATTTGAAAATACCTAAACTTTGTGCCTTTTTGCACAGGGGACAATACGATATCAATATCAGCCCTATCCTCATTTGAAGTTGTGTCAAAACCACTGCCCTCTGTATTCCAAATTTCATAAAGACCTCCAGCTTCTTCGCCGATTGATCTTGCCGGGGGTCCGTCAATGGATATGACAGATTTTCCACTGTCGTTGTGGCCGGTAATTATTCTTCTCATTTCTTTCTCCTAAATTTGAAATAAAGTTACTTGTAATCAGTATGAAATACAAGAATTAGAGAGTTGATGGAGGTTTAAACTGGAGATGAGTGA
>VMHT01195557.1_pt1 | contig 14886 bp, 11 predicted proteins | sample 4693611 | NCBI WGS metagenome assembly VMHT01 (sample SAMN12280063, study PRJNA550983) | marine metagenome | isolation source: seawater sampled from same location over 5 years 0.02-0.2 micron viral filtrate | place: USA: collected off the coast of southern California halfway between the port... ... | reverse complement strand
TTGAGCCTAAGTAAAGCATTTAATTTTTTATATTTTATATTATTGAACAAGAATTAGAAAATGTTGAGGAAACTCAACAAGTTGAACAAACAACTCAAAAAGTTGATGAAAGTAAATTTAAATCTGCAGGTAACGACGATGTTATAAAAGTAGATTTAAGTAAACCAATAACACAAGAAGAAGATGCCACTACAGAGCAAAGCACAGATGAGGTACCTGTTCGCGACGAATCCGAAACTAGCGAAGAAGTACGTGAAGAAAACGTCGAAGCGGCAGTTGAAGGAGTTGCCAGAGAAGAAGAGCGGGTTCAAGATGACCAACCCACTCTTGAAGAAGTAACAGAAGAAGTAGAAGAGCTTGAAGAAAAAGTTGAAGAAGCTATAGTAGAAGCTCAAGCTACTGGTAAACCTCTACCTGAGAATATTCAAAAGTTAGTAGACTTTGTAGAAGATACAGGTGGAAGCTTAGAAGATTACGTGATGTTAAACCAAGATTATGATAAGATGGATAATCTAACAGCATTGCAAGAATATTATAAATTAACAAAACCTCATCTTGACGCAGAAGAGAGATCATTTCTAATGGAAGAAAACTTTTCTTTTGACGAAGAGCTAGATGATGAAAAAGATATTAGAAGAAAGAAGATAGCCTTAAAAGAGCAAGTTGCCGAGGCTAAAGCCTATTTAGACGGGCAAAAGTCTAAATATTATGATGAAATTAAAGCTGGAAGCAAGCTCACTGAAGAGCAGCAAAAAGCAATTAATTTTTTCAATCGCTACAATAAAGAGTCTGAAGAGACTCAGGCGAAAGCAAAAGCAGCCAAGTCTGTATTTGACAAAAAAACTGAAAACTTATTCAACGATAAATTCAAAGGTTTTGAATACGAAGTCGGTGATAAGAAGTACAGGTTTAATGTTAACAATGCTGATAAAGTAAAGCAAACCCAAAGCGACATCAACAACTTCATAGGAAAGTTTCTAAACGAAGATGGTACGATAAACAACGCTAAGGATTATCACAAATAACTTTACACAGCTATGAACGCGGATGCTATTGCAAAACACTTCTACGAACAAGGTAAAGCTGATGCTTTAAAAGATAGCGTAGCGAAAGCTAAGAACGTAGATATGACACCAAATCAAACTCATAGTAGTATTGATGTTGGTGGTGTTAAAGTTAAAGTTTTAGGGAATAACTCTAAAGACTTTAAGTTTAAAATTAAAAGAAAATAATTTATTTAACGCTTAAAATTTATTTATTATGGCAATTTCAAACCCTGGTGGTTTGTTAAACAGTACGCCTGGATCAATCCAGCAAGCTACTGCTTCAAACTACCTAGATTTAGCGTCTACAGCAAACCAAGGCTGGGCGCAACAATATGTTCCAGATTTAATGGAGCAAGAAGCTGAGGTTTTTGGACCTCGCACAATTTCTGGTTTTTTATCTCAAGTAGGAGCTGAAGAATCAATGACTGCTGATCAAGTTGTTTGGTCTGAGCAAGGTCGTCTTCACTTATCGTACACCGCTACGATGACTGATAACAATGGTAACATCAATGGTTCACTAAACGGCGGTAAGATTACTATCACTGACCATATTGATACTGGTGCTACTTATACTTCAGGTTCTCACGGTATCCGTGTTAACGACACTGTTATTATTTCTAACCCTGAGTCTGTTATTAAAGCTTTAGTTACTGAAGTTGATGGTAACGTAGTTGAGGTTGCGCCTTATGGTGTGGCTGACTGTTCTGCCATTACAGATGCTAAAACCGACTTAGTTGTTTTAGTTTACGGTTCTGAGTTTGCAAAAGGTACTACTTACAACTCTGCTGCTGCTGCTGCGACTGAAAGAAGAGGTTCTAATGAGCCAAGCTTTAAGTCTTACAACAACAAGCCGATTATCTTAAAAGACTACTACGAAGTATCAGGATCTGATGCGTCTCGTATTGGTTGGGTAGAAATCGCTTCTGAAGGCGGTGCTTCTGGTTACTTATGGTACTTAAAAGCTGAGTCTGATACTAGAGCTCGTTTTGCTGACTACATTGAAATGGCGATGCTAGAAGGTGAGCTTGGTGTTCATGGTACAGATGCTGTAGATAACTTCTTAGGTACTGCTGGTGATGCAGTTGGTACGCAAGGTTTATTTGCTGCTATCGAGTCTAGAGGTAATGTTACTACTGGTGTTACTGGTGTTAACGCTGCTACTGACTTAGCTGAGTTCGATGCTATTTTAGCAGAGTTTGACAAGCAAGGTGCTATTGAAGAAAACATGATGTTTGTTAACCGAGCTACTAGCTTGGCTATCGATGATATGTTAGCTTCTATGAACTCTTACGGTGCTGGTGGTACTTCTTACGGAGTATTTGAAAACGACGAAGATATGGCGTTGAACTTAGGTTTCTCTGGATTCCGTAGAGGTTCTTACGATTTCTATAAGTCTGACTTCCGTTACCTAAACGACAAAGCTACTCGTGGTGGAATTAACGATGCTGCTGGAGCTAACGCTATCCGCGGTGTATTTATTCCTGCTGGTGTATCTACAGTTTATGACCAAATGTTAGGAAAGAACATGAAGCGTCCGTTTTTACACGTACGTTTCCGCGCTTCTCAAACTGATGATCGTAGAATGAAGTCTTGGGTTACTGGTTCTGTTGGAGCTGCTACGTCTGCTTTAGACGCAATGCAAATCCACATGCTATCAGAAAGATGTTTAGTTACACAAGGTGCTAACAACTTCATGTTAATGAAGTAAGCAATATTATTAGGTCGAGGGCTTCGGTCCTCGATCTTTTTTTTTATTTTTTATTATATTATATTATGGCAAAAAAACAAACAGCTAAAAAAGTTGAGGTAGCTCCTCAAGTTGAAGAAGTGGTGATCGAAGCACCAGTGGTTAAAGCACCTAAAGTAGAGGCTAAACCAAAAAAACAAGACTGGGAAATAAAAGATAGAGTTTACTATTTAAAAAGTAATAAAAAACCTTTATCTTATATGCTAAAAAGTTCAAATGTATATTATTTTGATGAAGAAAAAGGATATGAAAGAGAGCTTAAGTATTGTGAGAACCAAAGAACTTGCTTCGTAGATGAAATGAAAGGAGACCACAGGTTGTCTCACGTGATATTTAGAGACGGAGTTTTGTTTGTTGAAAGAACAAAAACAGTTTTACAAAAGTTTTTATCTTTGTATCATCCGCATAAAGATAATATATTTTACGAGTATAAGCCAGTAAAGCAAGCTGAAAGTCAAATACAAACTTTAGAGCTTGAAGCAGACGCGATAATTGCTGCTAGAGATATTGATATTGATATTGCTGAAGCTATTATGCGTGTAGAGAAAGGATCTAGCGTGTCAAACATGAGTTCTAAGGAGCTTAAAAGAGATTTACTAGTGTTTGCACGAAGTAATCCATCTTTGTTCTTAGAGTTATTAAGTGACGATAATGTTGTTCTTAGAAACTTTGGGATTAAAGCTGTAGAGCTTGGTATATTAAAACTTTCTAGCGATCAACGTAATTTCTTATGGGGATCAAATGACAGAAAGTTAATGACAGTTCCATTTGACGAACACCCATATACAGCGCTAGCTCATTGGTTTAAAACTGATGAAGGTATGGAGATCTACTCCAACATAGAAAAGCGCTTAAACGCGTAATCATCTTATAGTAGAGCAGCCACTCTATTTTAGGGTGGTTGCTTAACTATAAAAAAACACATAATGGCAGTAAACATAAACGAAGTATATAAAAGAGTTCTAGCTATTGCCAATAAAGAGCAAAGAGGACACATAACTCCTTTAGAGTTTAATAATCTAGCTACACAAGTTCAATTAGAAATATTTGAACAATACTTCTATGATATAAACTTACAAAGCAGAAAGCCTGGTAATTCTACAGAGTTTTCTGATCACTTAAAAATTTTAGAAGAAAAGATAGCTCCTTTTAGAGTTAACGATCAAACCTTGTTTTCCGAGACAGAGTTGTCTCCAACCTCAACATTTGAATCAGGTACTATAGGAAACTGGAACGATCAGTCTGGTAACAACAGCACTCCTGTAGTTGTGACTAACGCAAACAACGGATATGTACCTAGTTTAAAAATAATAAAAGATGGCACTGATGCTTCTCCCCACGTAGATGACACTGTAAGCTTAACTATGGGTAAAAAATTTAGATTATCTGTAGAAGTTTCTTACGCAGTAGATCCTGATGCTAATGATAGTTTAGGTATTGGTTTAAGAGCTAAGCATGAAGACGCCGCGACAGATGGTTACTACGAGGTTATTACTACTGCTACAGCTGGTCAAACTGTTACTTTAGATTTTACAACTATAGATGTTTCTGGTGTTGGCGCTGGTGTTGCTGATAACTACGTTATAAGAGTTGGCTTAGATCCTACTCAATCAGCTGGTACAGCAGATCTTTCAGAGCTTCATATATCTAAAATATCAATAAAAGAAATAGACAACAAAACTTTAGCAAGTGACGTTCATAAGCTAGGAGGCGTCACATCTCAAAGAACAGGTGTTGATAGTTATCCAATACCAGTTGATGAGGTTGATAAAAAAGAAATGACTTTGTTTAACTTGTCTCCTTTAGCTAGACCTACATCTTCTAATCCAGCTTATTTTAGAGCTAGTGATACTTCAATATCTATTTTTCCAGAACCAACTTCTGGTACAGATATTAAGTATAGTTATATTAAAAAACCTAGCACACCTAAATGGGCTTATACTACAGTATTAAATCCAGGCAACAGTGTTCAGCAGCAAAACCCTACTAACGAATATAAGCCTCAGTGGAGTCCTAGCAATAGCGTAAACTTTGAACTACACGCGTCTGAAGAAACTAAAATTGTTATGAAAATATTAGAGCTTGCTGGTGTTGTAAACAAAGAGGCAGATATAGTACAATATGCTGATAAAAAGAATACAGAAAACTTTCAAAAACAAACAATATAATAAATGGCTTTATTAGACGGAACAACAGGTAGTGCGTATTATAATGGTAGCGATTTAGGAGGTTATCAATTCACTTCTTTATCAGATGTGATAAATCAGTTTATATTATCATACGTTGGAGAAGAAAGAATAATAACAAAAGTAAAAAGACCTGAAGTAGCTTTTCATGCTCAGAGAGGTTTGCAAGAGTTTAGCTTTGATATTTTAAAGTCAGAAAAAGCTTACGAAATAACAGTGCCTTCCAATTTAATAATGCCCCTGCCTCAAGACTATGTTAACTACGTTAGACTTTGCTACACAGACAGCAGTGGTGTAAAACACACTATATATCCTACAAAAGATACTAGCAACCCATCAAACATAAGTCAAGCAACAGATCCAACAGCTGCGCCTTACTATCAGTTTACAGATAACGAGCTTGTGCTAACTACACAGTCAGATACATCGACAAACTACAAGAACAACACTCCTAACGAAAGTAATAATCACGACTATGACTATGACGATGATGTTTACGATGCTAATATAGGACAGAGATATGGTTTAGATCCTGCTAGAGCAAACGTTAATGGTTCTTACTACATAGATGAAGCTAACGGTCTTATAAACTTTAGTTCTAACTTAAGTGGTGTGACACTTGTGTTAGAGTATATAAGCGATAGCTTAGGAACAGAAGCAGAGATGAGAGTACACAAGTTTGCTGAAGAAGCATTGTACAAATACATAGCTTATGCTATTGTGTCTACAAGATCTCAAGTTCCTCAAAACATTGTCATGAGATTAAAAAGAGAAGCTTTTGCTACAAAGCGAACTGCTAAGCTTAGGTTATCTAACTTAAAAATACACGAATTAATACAATCGTTTAGAGGTAAGTCTAAGCATATAAAACATTAGTAAATGGCTGAGATTACAAAAAACTTTCTAAAAGGTAGAATGAATAAAGACCTTGATGATCGCATTGTACCTCAAGGCGAATATCGAGATGCTTTAAACGTTCAGTCTTCTACGTCTGAAGAGAGTAGCGTTGGTGCTATTCAAAACTTATTAGGTAATGAAAACGTCTTTGGTTACGATAAAGACGGAAATAGAACTAACATTTTAAATACAGGTCAAACAGTAGGTTCTATAGTAGATAATGCTAATAACTGTATATACTCAATGGTGGCTAACGCTGGTGTTAGCTTAAGAGATATAAATGGATTTACTACTAACACTCCTTCATACGATATAGATGACACTAGACCAAACGTAACAGCTACACATACAATAGAATCAGGTTTTTACGAAGGATTAGGCATAGATGCTATTTATAAGTTAGATCCTGACGATACTGTAAATCAAGTTTTAACGCAGTGTGTGTTAAGAGATGTTTATAAAGTTGCTTCTGTTTTCTTTGGAGCAGATGACTCTTCGTCCACAAACCCTAATAAAGAAATATATTTACCCGAAGGAGTTGCTGATAGCGTAAGAGTAGGTATGCAAGTAAACGTTGTTACAGGTCAGGGTATACAGCAGTGGGTTAACGATGGTGTTATATTAGTTACAGGTGTTTTCACAAACCACGTAACTGTATCTAAAATACCTAGTGAAATATCTTTTCTTACTTCAACATCTGTACCCAGCGTTATTGGAGATAAAATATCTATAGTATTTAGCGCTGATAGAGTTTTAAATTTTTCTACATCTACAGAGCTAGAAAACACAAACGAAGATTACGGATCTACTGGATCGAACTTTGTATCACCAACGCCAAGCTCAAATCTTATAACTGGAATAAACTTACTTGAAAGTAAATATTTATTCTTTACAGATGGGTTTGATGAGCCTAAGAAAATAAATGTATATAGATCTTTGCAAGGTACGGATCAAACGCTAAACTTACAAAAACACACTAGGCTTTTAGTTACAGATAAAAGTAGTGGATTATACGTTGACGCTGGTCCTTTAGAAAAAAGTCATATTACAGTTATAAAGCCACACCCTAAGCACGTTTTAAACTTTAGAGCCACCAAGAGTGACGATGGAGATATTGACTTTACCGAGGCTTTTAGGTATCAACCTGGTGGCTTTAGAATGACATTAATACCAACTACAGAGCTTAGTCTATGGGAAACTAAATTTACTTCTTCTGCAAGCGCGGGAGGCTTAGGTCTTCCTGCGTCTGATTTTAACTTAGCTATATCTGAATTTGTTAGCAACGTTTTCTTAGATGGTAATTCTCATCAAGGATTACAAGCTATTGATAAAAGATTTATGAATCTTATATCTTTAAACTCTTTAGATAACATGGTTTCTAGAATTGTTGCTTCCGCAACTACAGAGCAATATTATACAGGTCTTTGGGGTTTTAACGGCTGGGGTAGTAGCACGCCTAGCTCAGACGATGTTGGTAGCGGTGGTGGTTCTAACGGTCTAGACCAACAAGCCTTGGACAGTGCTTTAAATGGTTTGACTCCAACTGCAACAGCTCCTTCTGGTTTTGTTTATTTTAATACTTTACAACAGAAGCAAGATCTTCTATCTGACTTTCCGCTTAATGACTTCTTGTCTTCTTCTAATGGCAGTGTTCCATTAAATCCTTATCACCCTTTGAACTTCCAATTAACAGACGGGTACCCTTCATCAGTAGGTTTTACTCCAGAAGAAATAATAGGAATAAAACAGGGAATACCAAGTCAGTTTGCAGCGAATCCTCAGCCAGGTATTTTTGGTAACGCTACGCCAACTGACAATAATGGTAACGCATATCTTAGATCTCACTTCTTTGTCAACAAAAATATAAACGATCAAAGTGGCTACGGTATTAGCAGTTTCTCCACACCAGTGTACACTAGTGGTAGCGATAATTTTAATTACGCTACTTCTGGAAACCAAGGTGGAACCCCTCCTTTTGCAAACTTTTACCCAACAGGAACTTTCTCTAGCTTTAATCAACAAACTTTTGCTAGTAATACTCCTGGAGCTCCAGATGTTCCAAATCCTGCATGGGAAAACCCTTTAAGAGTTTGGGGAGCAGGTGATGTTATAATTTTTAGAGAACCACAATCTGACAATACTTTTACTGTAAAGATATTTGAGCCACCTATAAACATGCAAGATAACGTGGGTGTTTGTCAAATGGTTTTTGAAATACTAGAAATAAACATAGTAGATCAAGTTGCGGCTGCTCAACCTAGAAGATTTTACGGATTTGTTGACGATGGTAACGCTATAAACTCTCAAGATTTTTATAGAATATCTTATAGATACGAATATGAAGACGGCGAAGTATCACCTATTGGTCCTTATACACAACCTATATTTAAGGCTTTACCTTTAAATCTAAACTCTTCAGGAGAGAATGAAGGTATGAGAAATCAAGTTAGAGCTGTAGAGGTTTTTGATTTTGTTAATGATGAATTACCTAAGGATGTTGTTGGCATAGATATAATCTATAAAAGAGATGGCGATCAAAATTACTACGAAGTATTAAAGTTAAACAACTCTTCTTATGGTTGGAATGTGGCTGGATCTACACCTGGTTTAAAAGGTTACGCTAAGATAAGTAAAGAATATTTTGGTAGAGTTTTATCTTTAGATCAAAGTCTTAGACACTGGGATAACGTTCCGCAAAAAGCTTTAGCTCAAGAAATAATTGGAAACCGTTTAGTTTTTGGTAACTACACTGAAGGTTTTGACTTAATAGACGCCGCTGGACAGATAATAAATCCAGATATAAGCGTGTCTACAAGAAGATTTAGAAACGCTGGATTCAATAGACCTGAGCTAAGTGTTAAGGCGAATAGAACATATAACGTAGGGGTAGTTTATATAGACGAGTTTGGAAGAGAAGCTCCAGTTTTAACTTCTAACAATGCTAGTGTTACTGTTCCAAAAGCGGAAGGTAGTTTTGGTACTAGACTTCAGGTAGAGATTCATCATAATGCGCCTCATTGGGCTACTCACTATAAAATATTTGTAAAAGAACCTAGCCAACCTCACTCAAACATTACGCTTTTAGGAGCTGAAGTTCAAGGTCTTGGAAGTGGTGGTTTTTCAAATGAAATAACATTTAAAGTTGGTTTAGCTCAAAAAGATAATTTCAACGAAGGTAACGAGATAATACTTCTAAACGGACCTAGTCAAAAAAGATACCAAATAATACGAAAGTCTGTTGGTACTGCAATAGGTGCTTACTTTGGCGCGCCGCCTAATAATGAGTCTAGCTACGCATACTTCACGATAGCTGGTGATGGTGTTTTAGAAGCGCAATTAGGTATAGAGGTTAGTAATCCAGGCGTGTCTTCGCTTCCTGAAATGGCCGCGGCTAACGTATTTATAAATAATTGGGCAAATGCCTTTAATCTTCACAAGCTTTCTTTTCAAGCAGAAGTAGTAGCTGATAACAAGTCAGATTTAGATTTATGGTGGGAGTCTAGCGGAGCTATACCTATTCGTTTAACTAGCAAAAATGTTAAAGACTATATAAAGTTAAACCAACCTTGTTTAAAAAGAATTGCTCAACAAAAAACACTTGCTTCTAACAGTAATTTAACAAAAAACGGTAACGCTGTTCAACAGCTTTTAGTTACAAATATAGAAGCTCAAGAAACTTCTAATGCAGACGATTCTATAGTGGTAACCTTCAACGATGAGTGTGAGCTTGTTAATTTAGGTAATTATTCTACGCATATAGGGTTTATTGATCCAGCTAGTGGTTTTTGTTTTAGATTAAAAGCTAAGCTTCCTATAGCAGCAGGAGATACTAGTGTTGAATTACACAACACAACACATCCAACCCCAAGTAATGATAGGGCTACTAGTGTTATAGATTTACATTTTGTTAATTCTGTTAGTCAGTCTCAGTTTGTTCCTTTGCAGACAGCTAGAATGAGAGACTCTTTATCTGGCCAAGCAATAGGTAAGGGTGTTAAAGCTTCCACAATATCACAAGACTATACAAAGAATAATAAAACAAATGGTTTTATATGGTCTGGCTTGTACAACAGTGGATCTAACTTTAATGAGTTAAATCAGTTTAATGTAGGTTTACCTATAACTAAAGATATATCACCTAGGTTTGGATCTATACAAAAGCTTTATGCTAAAGATACTAATCTAACAGCTTTCTGTGAAGATAAAGTTTTAAATATACTAGCAAATAAAGATGCATTATTTAATGCTGATGGATCTACTAATATAACCGCTTCTAATGCTGTTTTAGGTCAAGCAACGCCCTACGTTGGAGAGTATGGTATATCAAAAAATCCTGAAAGCTTTTCTGTTTATGGTTATAGATCTTATTTCGTAGATAGCGCTAGAGGCTCTGTGATGAGATTATCAAGAGACGGTTTGACGCCTATATCAGAAGCTGGTATGAAAAAATGGTTTATAGACAACACTCAAAACTCTTCTTCTATAATAGGATCATACGACGAAAGAAAGCAAGAGTATAATGTAACTTTACACAATAGAGATATTATTGGCAAAAAAGCCTACACTGTTAGTTATAGTGAGTCTTCAAAAGGCTGGGTTTCTTTTAAATCATATACTCCAGAAGCTCAAGGTGTTAGCTTAAACTCTGAGTATTACACGTTTATGAATGGCAATGCTTGGAGGCATCATACTGAAAAAGATGCCTTTGATAATGATATTCCTTTTAACAACTTTTACGGACAGCAGTACAAGTCTACAATAACAGCTATATTTAATCAAAACCCTGCTTCTAGTAAAGAGTTTAAAACTTTATTTTATGACGGTGATTTAGGTTGGGCTGTTTTAGGTAATATACAAACAGATAGCGACGAAGGTCACATCGGTAATACTTTTAAAAGAGTAAACAATAAACACTATGATTATATAAAAGGCGGAGATAAATACAAAAACATTTTAGAAGAGTGGCAAAATATGACAGATTTTTCTCAAAATGCTAGCGGTGTTATTGATTTTAGCACTAAAAATGTTTACGGAACTGGAGCTATTGAGCAAATTAACTTAATAGAAGGAGAAACAGATCTACCAACCTTTACCTCTCAGTTCTATATAATATCAACAGCAAGTGGTGCTACCGTTACGTCAACATCTTCTAATCCTGCAGTACAATATAATCCATAATGATATGTATGTAAACTACACAATAACTACTCCTTTTATAGATATTCAGCCTAGCTCTACATTGCCAACTGTTTATAATAAAATTATAACTCCAAAACCTGGATTTGTAGTTTCTGCTACTGATTTTGATATTGATATAGATGCTAACCTTTCAATATCTGACTATGGACCAATTAGTGTAACTTTTAGTGATACTACAACTCCCTACGACATTGACAATGAAGTTAAAGTTACTTTTGCATTACCTAGTATACCTACTCTTGCTAGTGGATTAGTAGATTTAACTGCTTACGCTGACGCTGGAAATTCTGGATTTAACATACCTATAAAAGGTAATGCTATAAGAGCAGAAAACTCCTGGAGCGGTTTAGTATCAATACGGTTTAATGCTAACGATACTACTTCTATAAATACTCCTGGCTCTATTAGCACCATACCTAATACTGGTTATAATACTAAAGCAATAACTGCAGCAATTACAATTGGTGAGCCTACAGAGATATTTTCAGTAGATTTTACAGCGAGTCAAACAAGTGGAGGTAGTATAAATCAAGCAACTAATTCTATAATATCATCTGGATATTTTTATTATCAAGGAGACGTAGGCTTTGACATACAAACTCAAAATATTGAAAGATATTCTACGAGTAGATCTAACTTAGTTTATGATCCAGATTTTCCTAATAGATTAATAGGTTTTACCTTGACAGTTTTTTGTGAAGCTTCTAGAACTATAGACTTTTTTGATTTTGAAAAATTTACAAGCTCAAGATCTTTATCAGCACCTGGCTTTACTAGTCTTAGCGCTCCTACGATAAGTCAGAATTTTACATTAACAGTAGGAAATTAAATATTATGCCTAAATATTCTATAAAAATAAACTCAGAAATAGATCCAAGAACTCAAGTTGGAGATTATCTTATTAGTTATAGCTCAATAGCACACTCTACCGGTACACCTTTTACTAGCGTAAATTATTTTGATACTGGTTATCCTGGCCCTGAGTTTCAAGTGTTTGGACAATCAGGATTCAATTTATCTTCCCAATTTGATGGTAACGAATACATAGAACCACAACCCGCGTTTTCTACATCTGCTCCTTTGACAGGTGTTAGCTTAAAAGAAAAAATGTGGAATCAAATATCATTTCTAGGAGAAATAATAGCTTTAAACTTCGATCATAACATTATAGTAGTAGATGTTACTACAGATGCTAATATAGATGATTTAGCAGTAGGTAAAAAGCTAAGTGTTATAAAAAATGATTTTATAGAAAGATCTGGTGTTAAAGGAAGTTTTATGACGGTTAAATTAGAAACAAACTCTACTAGTAAAAAAGAGATATTTCAAGTAGGATCAAACGCAATAGTAAATAGTAAATAAAGCACTCAAAGTGTAATTATACAATAACAAATTAAATGTTATGGCATACGGAAAGACAGTAAGAGCAATAGAGCCTACACCTTTAAAATTCTTTGGAGGAGGTAGTAACGAGCCAACTGATGCAGAAAAAGAAGAAGAAAAGGCAAGGCAAGAGTTTGAATCTCAACTGCAGGCTTACAAAGATACAGATATAGTAAATCCTTACGCAGGCGTAGGCAACACTTTTAGAGATATAAGAAGCACAGCTGGCTTACTAAGCGTTAACACTCAACAAGCTGAGTTTGAACAGCAGCAAGCTACAGCTAACCAAGCACAGATGTTGAATCAATTAAGAGGTGCTGCTGGTAGTTCAGGTGTGGCATCGTTAGCTCAAGCTATGGCAAATCAACAAGCACTAAACACTCAAAGAATAGCTGCTAATATAGGTCAACAAGAAGCTGGTATATCTAGACAAAGAGCTCAAATGGACATGGCGGCGCAAACACAAAGAGCTCAAGGTGCTATGCAAGCTCAAATGGCTAGAGCTCAAGGAGCAGCACAACAACAGCAATTACAAGTGGGTCAGCAAGAGTCATTACTTAATATTGCAGCTGAACAGTACGGTGCGGCTAGCCAAGGCGTCGCAGCTGAAGAAGCTCAACAAGCCGCTATGGGTGGAGCTGTAGGTTCAGCTATAGGTGCTGGACTTGCTTTAGCTATACCTGGAGGTGCTGCTTTCGCACCAGCGCTTAGTGGTGTTGGAGGCGCGATTGGCTCTAGCTTTTAATTAATATAAAATGGCAGTAAATTTAGAATCAATAAGAAGAGCTTACGCTGGTAAATACAACGTCAAAGGTGATGTTAGTAAAGACTTGTCTATAAAATATTTAAATCAAGTTCCAGGAGCTATACAGCAGTTAGCTAAAGAAGAAGGGCTTAGAAAAGAAAAATACTACGAACAGTCTCCAGATCTAGATCAATTCAAAGGTTATAATAGCGAAGAGAGAAACTATGTTCTTAACAAAAAGAAAGAGTGGGATGCTGCTGCTAAAGCTTTATCTAAAAGAAATGTTAGTGAAGAAGAGGCGTTAGAATTAACGCAAAAGCAAAACCAAATTGAAAACGCTTTGCAAACATTTAAAGATGAAACAGATTTTTACTTAGGCACAAGAAAACAAGTTGTAGAAACTGGTAATAACATTCATCCTTTAGTTACAGATGAAAGAAAAATTATTCTTAATAGATTTGTAACAAATGACTATAGATCTGATAGAGTAATAGATCTTGAAACTGGTAAGTCCAAGTGGGGTCAAAGAATAGAAGAGGATGAAAACGGTAATAAACAAATATCTTACGATATTGAAGATATATACTCGTTTAAAAACGGTGTTCCTAAAGTTTCTGAGTCTAATAGAAAAGCTCAAGTAGCAAACGAAGAAAAACTCATGAAGTTTGCGGTACAAGAAGAAGGTAGAGGTTTGTCTAGAGATGTGTCAGAGCAAAATATAAAGAATCTAACAAACACTTTATATAGTAAAACAGGTGTTTGGACAGGCCAGTACATAGATAACTTTGTAGAAGATACGTATACCAAATCTTTTGAACCTGACTTTGGAGAGACAAATTTAGGTAAGCAGATACAGAAAAAAGATCCAATGTTCTTTACTAAACTTTCACAAATCGAAGATCAAGAAGTAGCTAAAGATTATATGAAGAACATGTTGAGAAAAGTAGATATTAAAGAAGACTGGGTTAACTTTAATACTAATGTTCGCATGCAAACTTGGGATGCGATTAGAGCTGATAAAGAGTCTATGCAGACTGCTGAAAATGTAGAAAAATCAGAAAAAACACCTACGCAGATACGTGTTGCTGAAGACAAAGCTAGAAGAAAAGCAGAAACAAATAAAAACGCTTTTGCAGATTTAGAATCTGAAGGAGTAGGTAAGCTAGCAGATGGTAGATATTTAATAAAACATGAAAGTGGTAAATACTACTACTCTTCTTCTCCAAGCAAGCCTTTAGATCCAGAAGCACTTCCAAAGATGTACTCATTAGCAGCTTTAAAAGCAGCTGAGCTTTAAAATAATAAAATATGTTTGAATATAATAACGAAACTTTAACTTTAGAAGAGTTACAAGAAGTTGCTGAGTTAAAAGGAGTAGAGTTTGATAGCTTCTATAACGATGGTTTAAAAGAAGGCAACATTGTGGAAAAGACAAAAGACGTTGCGGAGACAGGTGCGCCTGTAGCGTCAATAACTCCAGCGCCCGACGTTTCGGCATCCAGCTCGGAAGATATTTCTTTGGATGTACCATTCGATGATACAAAAGATAAGCATAATTGGCTCACTAAAGAAATTATAAATCCTACAACAGGAGATAAAACTCAACAAAAAGATTATAGCTTTTTTGATAAAAGTGATAGCGATGCTGTTGATGACTTAAGCATTAAATACCAAGGCTTTGAG
>VMHT01018814.1_pt1 | contig 14888 bp, 6 predicted proteins | sample 4693611 | NCBI WGS metagenome assembly VMHT01 (sample SAMN12280063, study PRJNA550983) | marine metagenome | isolation source: seawater sampled from same location over 5 years 0.02-0.2 micron viral filtrate | place: USA: collected off the coast of southern California halfway between the port... ... | reverse complement strand
TTAGCTGGGTCATCCCTGCAATGATATCATTTTCTTATATCAATGCCCACACATTAAACGTATGAACTATTATCAGACTTTAGAGATGTTTATAGCAATATTTTCAGGAACAGTGTTATTAACCACACTTTTTGTAGTAATGATGTCAACAATGATGGAAGAAACAGATATATAATCTTTTGATATACTGGATTAATATTGGCAATAAATAGATGAAAGTAATATTTGATATTGATGTCTTTTAGGAAAGCATTAAAATATAAGAATAATTCAGAGACTCTTGACGAAAAAATTGCAGAGGCAAATAAAGAGTATCAAAAAACTGGTACTGTTATAAAAGAGGAACCAACAAACTCATCAACAGGATTATATTTTGCATCATCAGAAAATCCTGAAGTTCCTGCTGTGACGGCAGATGTTCCTGATTCAACTGGTGTATTGGGTGATGGTTTCACTCCTCCTGTAGGGGGGAATGGTAACGCTGATGATCCGTCTAACTTTCCTGATGCGTATGATACTGCTTGGATGTATAATTCTAACGATGTTGATGGAGAGTCTAATAGACCAATCCTAAAGACTATGGATCAGTCAGTAATTGCTGCGTACAATACTGCTTTTCCAGATGATAGTAGATTTCCTTCAGGTGGAGCAGGTATAGTTTTCGGTAATATAGCTTTTGGAACAGGAGTTGGTTATGCATCGGGTGGACATTATATAGGGGTATTAAGTCCAGGATTATTTGGTAATGGATCGACAAAGATGGTGCCTCCAGGTTCACCATTCAGTGCTCCTTGGTTTGGAATGAGTGGACTGTATTTTCCAGCGACACCAGAACTAGCAGGTGTTATCATGTCTATGACTGGAGCATATCAGTCACTCGGTGGTTATGACCCATCAGGTGCTATGACTGTTCAACTTTGGAGACGACATAGTACCTTTCATGATGGTCAATATGATAATTGGTCAGGTAAAAAATATACAGATAGTGCTACTAATAATAGATATGTTCTTCAGAATTTTTATATTCATAGGGCAGGAAATAGTTATGAAAAAACTCCAAAAGTTCCCGCAAGCACTACAATATTGTATAGAACAGGTCCTAGTGATCCTTTATTCGCAAGGATAGGTAAGAAAATTGCTGAGACATTACAAGAACTTTTTGCTTTAGGAAGAGAAGCATTAGATTCATTTATGCCTAATATAGTTCAATCATTTGGAATGCCAATTCAAATTGCTACATCAGTTGGCAAGAACGAACCCGTAAATGTACCAGAACCATCAGATGAGGAAAAACAAGAATTTCTTAATGAATTAGATCCTAATTTATTATTTAATCCAAATTCTTCTGATAATTTTTCTCCAGGTGGCACCCCCTACAAAACAGCTGGATTTAGTGGAATACCAATCAATGACGATAAACAACCATATTCAGATGATAATTTTTATATTCATCCTGATACAGGTAAAGTTACTCCACATACTGCAGAATCAAAAAATAAATTTCCCAATAATACAGGACCACATGGTGGAAGTAGTACTCTAGGTGGTAGAGGACAAGCTCAAAGTCAAGTGTATCAAAATGAAAATGGAGAGTGGGTGTTTTCATATGAAGATCATGCTTATGATAATTTAAACACTACAGATCCTGATGAAACTGTAGGTGTTGCTACTAAAGCTTCAGAGATTGCTCATGTGAATGCTGATCAGAGATATGGTAGAAATAATGGAGAAGTTCAATTTCCTGGTTCATCATACGAAACTAAAAAACCAGATAACTCATCACCAAATACGGGTGGTATGTCTGAATATCCTTGTAATTCAACTGCATGTATTAGGGGTGACAGCATATTAAAATTTGAAATCCCAGTTTCAGATATAAAAAATGATGATGTTAGGAATAAAATCCTATCAGAAATTGAGAAAGGAAAAGGTAAGAATCAAAATGAAAATTATATTAGAGAGAGTATAAAAGAATCAAAAATATCAAAAGTAAAACTACCTGGACCTAATGATGAATTGACTGTAAAGGCAATTGATATGATTAAATTGCATAAATTAAATGAATATGAAATAAGAGATTATGTTAAAATTGTTGGTAAAATAAATCAATGGATTAGAGAGAACCCTAAAGAATATGAAATATGGAAGGTCAGATATCCTGCAGATGATCCAAGACTTGCAGAATTAAACTGGAAATTAGATAGTCAGTTGAGAGCATCTGATGAATACATGGAAACTAATTTTCCTGAGAATGAAAAGTTATACAAAAAAATACAGAAAAAAATTAAAGTTAATATAGAGAAAACTGACCCAAAGAAAATAGACACATCGGTTCCTGTGGTAAGTGAAGAGGATGCGAGGATTGCTAGAGAAAGAAGATTGGATGTATTAGAACGTTATAAAAAACAAGTTGATGTTAAACCATTTTTTAATAAGAAGACACCTGAAATTGATTGGAAGATTGATTATCTGAATAAAGAATTAGCGAAGAATGGTATAGATGAAGCCATGCGTACTTCTACGATATATCGAGGTTCAGAAGAAATTCCTAATTCAACATATACAAGTTTTAATGCTGCAACTTTTAATGGTAGGGGTCTAGGGCATTCAGGTGCGGATGGTGAAGGAAATGGTGGTGCTTATACTGGAAAGATGGTTCCCTCTGAAGTTGGTTTGTCTTCACCTGTACATGATTATTTACTAAACTTGGATGGTGTTGCTCTGTCACCAAAACATCCAATAAGTGGTAAAAGGAGATATGCCTCTACAAGAACAGGAATGGTAAGTTATAGTCCCACACAACCAGGAAAATTTCAAGGTAATAGTGATTATCCTACTGGTAGTGTGATGTGGCTTTGGAATCCAAATGCGAATAATTCTGACAGTACAACTGGTAACTGGTATCCTTTAGAATTTGATGTATTTCAAGGTAAGTGGGGTTTCTGGGATACTGGTTTCTTAGGATTTGGATTTTTAAATACAAATCTAAGTCAATTAGAATTGCCTGGTGGTGGTAATGTTGGAGCTACAGTAATAAGTTTATTCAGTAGTCTTAATATCACTAATACTAATAATATTGGTACACCAGAGACAACCGTTTTAACTCAAAATAGATTAGATGATCCTGGTTTTATACCAATTGATATAGGAGGATTATCAAATAAAGGTTATGACTATCTTAAAAATAAGGCAAGTGACAAATACTTAGCAGGAGTATATGATTTGATGAAGGGTGGACAGATTCCATTTTTAACACCAGATCAAGTCAATAAAATATTAGTTGATCCAAAATATCAACAACTTCTTCTAGATGACCCAGACATACTTAAACAACTACAGAGAATGAGAGCTATGGCTGATGATGGTATAGAGATTGCATCTACAGACCCTTCAGTAGCATTTGCACCAGCACCACCACCACCAGTTCCACCAGACCCTTCTGATACAAAACCAGTTTCAGTTGACTCTACAGAAGATGCTAATCCAAATGTAAAAGATGCAAAATTAGGAACATGGTTGTCTCGTCAAGATTTTGTACAGACCTATAAAGGATCAAGTGTGGTGGACTATTTGAGTTCTCTACCTTATGGAGCAACTGATTTCATGACACCTAATCCTAAGTTTCCTGGTGCATGGGATTTAAATACGAAAGGTTATGATAATTACATTATGACTGGTGATTTAAGTGCATTAGGAAATAAAAATGGAATACCAGAACCAAGAAATGCAAATACTACAGTAGTTCCACCAAGAACAGTTGCACCTGCGAGTGCAGCAAAACCAACTGGATTCCTTGATTCTATACTCTCGGTAGGAGCTGATGTTGTTGGTAGAGGTGCAGCTAAAGATGTATTTGATTACTATATGGATAAAGTAGAAAAAGGTCATAATGGTGGTGAACATAATGTTAATAATTTACTTGGAAGAAGTAAAAATGCTATAGAGAAGTGGTATGCTCGAAATAAAACTAATATTGTTACAGCGAGAGAAGGTGGTAAATCAATTTTTCATGATGCAGCACAATACGATTTTATGCACTTGTCACAAACAGATGGTAATTTGAAGAATATTACAGGTAATTTAGATATTGCGAGAGGTGATGGTATTTTTGATAAAGGTGATACATTAGAGATAATTAAACATTATGATTTTAATGGTGAAAGAGACCTTGCAGGTGGAGGAGTTGTAGGTAATATAGGTTCAAAAGGATATGCTAAGAGTAAAGGAATTATGAAATATTTGGGTGATGATGGAACAAAGACATCACCTCTAATGAAGTTGGTAATTACTATAGATCAAAATACTGGTGCTGTAAAAACATCTGTTAAAGAATCTTTGGATGAAAGTGTTAAACTAGGACACTTTGAACCAGAAGCACTCACAGTTGATCTTGAAAAACTTAGAAAAGGCATACTACCTGAGTTTCCAAAAGACCCACCTCCTAAGTTGATAAATGGTTATTCTGAAAAATCAAAGTTACTTCCTAAAACAGTAGAGGGTGAACCTTATATAAAGGTTGATAAAAAAGAACTTGCAAAAAATCATAGGTTGAAGGATAGTGAAATAAAGGAGTTTATTGATGAAGTTAATATGATTAATGAATATATTAAACAAAATCCAGCAGAACTTATACATGCGATGCAGAGGTATCCTAAACATGATGCTCGTCTTGCTCAATTAAATTGGCAGATGGATCAGAAATTAGGAGCAAGTCAAGAGTATATGGAAACTCATTTTCCAGAAAACAAAAGACTATTTAATAAAATACAAACTAAGATTAAACAAAATATTGATTTAACAGATCCAAATAAATTTAAAAATCACAAAGAAGCACCGAAGTTTGCTCAAAATGATATAACCGAACAGCAAAGAAGGAAGGAGATTATTATAAGACATTTCAAAAATAAAAAGAAAAAAAGAAAATAAATTTTTTCCTTGACAAAAGTGTAAAGTTGTGTTAAGATAAATAACACAGGTGATATCTTTATTACCTGACACAAAGGACTCGAAAGGATCGTAACCCTGCGTAAAACTGCTTTAACCGAGACCTGTGAGCAGTATAAGCAATAGTCTCTCATATCCGAAAGTGAAGGATTTTCGGAAATAAGTTTCGCATCAAACCTTGGATGCCCTACTTAAAAACGTCTTACTAATGACAACTTCAAACATTACACGCAGACAGAACGGTCTTCTACAAGGTTGGCCAGAATTCTGCGAATGGGTAACATCAACAAACAACAGAATCTACGTTGGTTGGTTCGGTGTACTCATGATTCCATGCTTACTCGCAGCAGCAGCATGTTTCATCGTTGCTTTCATAGCAGCACCTCCAGTCGATATCGACGGAATCAGAGAACCAGTAGCGGGTTCTTTCTTATATGGTAACAACATCATCTCTGGTGCTGTAGTTCCATCTTCAAACGCTATCGGTCTACACTTCTACCCAATCTGGGAAGCAGCAACAGTAGACGAATGGTTATATAACGGTGGCCCATACCAGTTAGTTATTTTCCACTTCCTTATCGGTATCTCAGCATACATGGGTAGACAGTGGGAACTATCATACAGATTAGGTATGAGACCTTGGATATGTGTAGCATATTCAGCACCTGTATCTGCAGCATTTGCAGTATTCTTAGTGTATCCTTTCGGACAGGGTTCTTTCTCAGACGGAATGCCACTAGGTATCTCAGGTACGTTCAACTTCATGTTCGTGTTCCAAGCAGAGCACAACATACTAATGCACCCATTCCACATGGCTGGTGTTGCAGGTATGTTCGGTGGTAGTCTTTTCAGTGCAATGCACGGTAGCTTAGTTACATCATCTTTAATTAGAGAAACTACAGAAACAGAAAGTCAAAACTACGGCTATAAGTTCGGACAAGAAGAAGAAACATACAACATTGTAGCAGCACACGGTTACTTTGGTCGTCTTATCTTCCAGTATGCTTCTTTTAATAACTCAAGAAGTCTTCACTTCTTCCTAGCTGTATTCCCAGTTGTATGTGTTTGGTTAACTTCAATGGGAATCTGCACAATGGCATTCAACCTTAACGGTTTCAACTTCAACCAATCAGTTGTAGATGCAAACGGTAAGATTGTTCCAACTTGGGGTGATGTTCTTAACAGAGCAAACTTAGGAATGGAAGTTATGCACGAAAGAAATGCACACAACTTCCCACTAGACCTAGCATCTGCTGAGTCTACACAGGTTGCTTTAACAGCACCTACAATCGGTTAATTACTTAACCCAAAACAATACAAGGGGTCGCAAGACCCCTTTTTCATAGGAGAAATTAATGGTAGCATCTACCTTACAAGCACCTACAAGAGGTTGGTTTGATGTTCTTGATGACTGGTTAAAGAGAGACCGATTTGTATTCATAGGTTGGTCTGGTCTTTTACTTTTACCTTGTGCTTATCTTTCTATTGGAGGTTGGTTCGTAGGAACTACTTTCGTAACAAGTTGGTATACACACGGTATCGCATCCTCATATCTTGAGGGAGCAAACTTCTTGACCGCAGCAGTGTCTACACCAGGCGATGCAATGGGTCATAGTCTTATGTTCTTATGGGGACCTGAAGCACAGGGTTCATTCGTTCGTTGGTTACAACTCGGTGGACTTTGGAACTTCGTTGCACTTCACGGTGTATTCGGTCTCATAGGATTCATGCTCAGACAGTTTGAAATTGCAGGTCTTGTTGGGATTCGTCCTTACAATGCTCTTGCTTTCTCTGCTGTTATCGCAGTCTTCACAAGCATCTTTTTAATCTACCCACTAGGGCAGCATAGTTGGTTCTTCGCACCTTCATTTGGTGTCGCAGCAATCTTTCGTTATATCTTATTCATTCAAGGTTTCCATAATATAACTCTTAATCCATTTCACATGATGGGTGTAGCAGGTATACTAGGTGGAGCATTACTCTGTGCCATTCACGGTGCAACAGTACAGAACACTTTGTATGAAGACACTTCAGTCTATACTGACGGAAAGGTTCAAAGTTCTACATTCAGAGCATTTGACCCTACACAGGAAGAAGAAACTTATTCAATGATTACAGCAAACAGATTCTGGTCACAGATATTTGGTGTAGCATTCTCTAACAAAAGATTTCTACACTTCCTTATGTTGTTCGTACCTGTGATGGGTATGTGGACATCATCTATAGGTATCGTAGGTTTAGCACTTAACCTTAGAGCATACGATTTCGTATCTCAAGAGATAAGAGCAGCAGAAGACCCAGAGTTCGAGACTTTCTACACTAAGAATATACTTCTTAATGAGGGTATGAGAGCATGGATGTCATCTGTAGACCAACCACATGAGAACTTTGTATTCCCAGAAGAAGTTTTACCAAGAGGCAATGCCTTGTAAAATTTTTAATATATGCTATACTAGAGGGGACTACCCCTCTTTTTTATTGCTTAAAATTATGCTTTCATTCTACGAAGATAAAGATGAAGATATTAATGGTTATGGTTTATTTGCAATTCCATTGATGACTTTTAATTATGGTGATATTAGTGAAGACGAATTATCAACATGTAATCGTTTTTTAAATAATGTGATTCCAAATAGATATAATTTCGTAACAAAAGAAAATTATGTTTTAGATAAAGATTTACCTTCATTTAAAAAATTTTTTGATAAATGTATTAAAAAGTATGTAGAGAAGGTCGTTATTGGAGAAGATTATTATAAAGATTCTTTACATGGTATAAATTTTAAAATTACTCAATCTTGGATTAACTTATCTGTGCCAGGTAGTCTAGGTCATCACGAACACAGACACTCAAATAGTTTTATATCAGGTGTATTTTATGTTAGTGTTGATGCTTCTTGTGATCAAATATCATTCATAAATCCATTATTATTGGATAGAGACTTAGTTCTTGGTAAATGTCGATCTAACTGTTTCAATGCAGAGGAATGGGATTACCCCGTAAAAACTGGACATTTGGTTTTATTTCCCTCATACCAACATCATTTTGTTAAACCTTTAAAAGGTGCTAAAAATAGAATATCTCTAGCTTTTAATGTAATGCCTAGTGGATCGATAGGTGAAGCTTGTGAATTAAATGAGTTGCGATTACAGTAAGATAAATAAAATTAACTCACAATAGTTTATGAGCATTCTCCATTCTTCTAAAGCGTATGTTTACAACTTACAGACAACAAGTTCAGCAGAAGCAAAAAGATTATGGAGGAAAGACGTAAAAGAGAAATGGCATTTTAAATGTGCCTATTGTGGTGATGGTAATAATTTGACAATCGATCACGTAGTTCCAAGGTGTAAAGGTGGAACAGATTTTACAAAAAATGTAGTCTGTTGTTGCTCTGATTGTAATCAGAGAAAAGGTCATGAACCTTGGGAGGAGTGGTTTTTACAGCAAGAGTTCTTTTCAGAAGAGAAGTACCATAAAATTAGAGAATGGATGCAACCAGATCCACCAAAAGACTTATTCAAATATCGTCCAAGAAGGAACAACGCTAGTTGAATAAATAAACCAGCAGTACATACTGCATACATCGGTAAATACCGTATATAAATGGCAACTCCTTTTAAGTTAAAGAGGTCTGCGGTCACAGGCAAACGTCCTGGTCTTGACGACATGCAGATCGGAGAACTAGCAATTAATTTCTATGATGGACATTTGTTCGCTGAGAGAGACACTCAAGGTGTCGGCATAGGAACAACCGTCGCATTACTTACCCCTTGGATAGAGAACTATGGTGGTGGGTCAATAAACTATAATGGAATTGTAACTGCCACAACATATCACGGTAATCAAATTATTGGAACTCCTGCTGGTGGATTTAAGTCAGGAGCGTTTACGATAAGCAATACAGACCATACAAAAGATTCAATCAACGAACTTAATTTTATATTAGGTAAGTTAGTTCCGAGTGCACCTACTACGTTCAATGGTTTATCTTTATCTTTAACAGGAACTGCAGGTAACGGTAGATTATGTCAGGGATTTACACCAACTAATAATACAGGTGGTTCAGCACCATCAGCGGGAACTCAATATACAAGGAATACAGATAGTACAATCACAACAAACTATATTAATGATGTCGGACCTGGTGACAATGGTACAATTACAGGATTTGTTAATGCAGTCGGAGTTGGAACTACAACATTAGATACTGGTACAAACAATGCAACTTCAGGTGCAGTACAGATAAATGATAACAAAGATGCAGCAAACTCAACAAGAGATTCAGGTATTACTGCAGAGTTTTATCAAGTGTATGACGTAAGATTAATAAATGCAGCATCACCAGACGGATATAATTTAGCAAAACTTACTCACGGATCTGCCACAACAAACTCAGTGTATTGGTATGAAGACCCAAGTACAGTCAGTGCTCCTGTTATATCTTTTAGTGGTGTAACTACACCATCAAGTTCATCTCATAACGTTGCATTCTCATCGGGTGTTCCTCATTATACTCAAAACGCAGCAAATACATTTACATATGTTCTAACAGTCACAAATGCATCAGGTGACATGTACAGTAGTAATACATTCTTATCTTCTGATGGACAAGGTAGTGCATTTCAAAATTCAGGAAGTAAGAGTTATACAGACTTTGCAGGTGGAACAAACCCACCCACACAAAATTATGGAGTTGGAGCTGGTGTAACAACACTTATATCAAGCGTTCCTAGAAATATACACGCAACTGTTACATCAAATCATTTTACTAGATATGATGCAAGCACACCTTATGGTTCTCATAATAATCAAAGAATCAGTTACAGTACAAATTTAAATATTATGGGAACATCAGCAACAACGTCACAGGTAGATGAAGATAATATACTTATTTCTTCTTTAGGAACTGGTTCTGGAAATGGTATTAGAGTTGATGCAGGTGCAGCAGCAGATACACCAACACCAGTTACAACTACTTTTAATGCAAGTGCAACACCTGCTGTTTATGAAGCAATTGTAAGAGGTGGAACTTTAAGACATGATACCACTAATTACACATCATATCTACCTGTAGGTCCTAACTATTCATCAGGTAGAAGTGGTACACAATATTTTCAAATTTTATTAACTAGAGCTGCTGTATCTCAGATGGATATTATTGTGAGTGGAAGTTATGCAGGTTGCTTTATTTGTCTTCCAGAAAACTCAACTTGGACAACAGGTCTAAGTAATACAAATGGATGGGCAGATATGTTTGATGCTTATTCTGGTGCTGGTAATCCGAATAATGCTGATAATGGTTGTGCCTTTGGTACAGTAATGTCAGGTGGAAGTGGCACATTCACATGTGTGTTTGGTGAAGAATCATCATCGAACGGTAACAATAAAATTTTGGTTAGATTTAAATTGACTTCTGGACAGTCAATTACAAACGTCAGATTTACAGGATAGAGGTACAATTAAGTGGCAGTAACAGACCAACAAAAGATTGATTTTCTTCTTAAGAAAATTGGATATACTAAAACTAAAACAGGTTCTACTGTTGGAACTGGTGCGATAAGTGGTACTGGAAAGCAACCTTTTGCTGAAGCGATACCATCTCCTCTAGTTGTTCCCAATTCATCTTTATGGAACGAAGCTGGTTCGATACCTGCAACTCCACCAGGTTCTACAAATAATCAAGTAAGAGTTTATCTTGCTGCCACTTCTGGTCACAGAATGACAGTTGACTCTACGAGTTCTGGTAATCGTGCTTTTATTGCATTCTCAACTTATAATGATACATCTTCAGTAAGATTAAGTAACTGGATTGACACTCAGTTTGGTGCAGGTTATTTAATTAAAGTATTTAAAGGTGATCCTAATTCAGGTGGTGTTGCTTTATCTGCTGCTGGTTCTGGTAGTAATGATGGTTGGTTCTTTGATTACTCTGCTGGTGTTCTAAACTTTAATGATACAAATGTTCCATCAGGAGTAACATCAACAAACATTTATATTGTAGGTTACAGATATATCGGTAGCACTGGTGCACCAACTTCAGGTATCTCTACATTCTCTTATCTTGACTTAGCAGTCGAAAGAAATTTAGATGTAGGAGTACAAGGTGGTATATCAACTTTTCGTAATAATATAGATTCAAAGTCATCTCAGAATAAGATACCATTCTTATATTCCAACATGTCAGATTTACCTGCTGCTGGAACTTATCATGGTATGTTTGCTCATGTTCATGCAACAGGAAGAGGGTACTTTGCCCATGCTGGTGGATGGCATGAACTTGTTAATGTAGAAACAAACGGTAATGTAGGAACTGGTACTCAAAGATATCTACTCGGTTCTCTTGTATCAACATCCACAACTGCAGTATCTTTAAATGTAACTGGTATATCAACTTTCGGTGGTAATTTAGATATAAATGCGGATATTGATGTAGATGGACACACCAACTTAGATAATTTAAGTGTTGCTGGAGTTTCTACTTTTGCTGGCACAGTCAACACTGCATCTATAGTAGCAACAGGGATCGATTTAAATGGTGATATAGATGTTGATGGACATACAAACTTAGATAATTTGAGTGTTGCAGGGGTCACTACTGCTACTGGTGATTTAACTTTAGGTAATAATTTAATTATTGCATATAATAAAAGAATAAAACTAAACGGAACTAACACTGAAATATTTGATGATAATAATTTAAGAATTGATACAAATGGAAGTTTAATAATAAGGAAAAAAACTGGTCCCGAAGCTATGGGATTATTCATACCAGATGGAGCCGTTCAATTATATCATGATGGTGATTTCAAATTTGAAACTACTGGTTCGGGTGTCAATGTAAGTGGCACAACAACTACAACTGGATTAGCTGTCTCTGGTGTATCAACATTTACAGGTGCGATTGATGCTAATGGTGATTTAGATGTAGATGGTCATACAAACTTAGATAATGTAAGTATATCTGGTGTTGTAACTGCCACAACATTCGTAGGTAATGGTGATTTTGTAGAACTAGATGTAGATGGTCACACAAACTTAGATAACGTAAGCATCGCTGGTGTCACTACTACTAGTGGATTATTAGATATTAATGCAGGTGGTCAAGCCAATACATTTAAAGTTGAAGATTTAACCGATAATCGCATTGTTATTGCAGGGACTGGTGGTGAACTAGAGGATAGTGCCAACTTGACATTCAATGGTTCAATTCTTGCACTTACAGGAAGTCAAACTATTAGTAGTGATTTAGATGTAGATGGTCATACAAACTTAGATAATGTAAGCATCGCAGGTGTAACTACGATTACAGGTTCATCAACATCAACCCTTCTTATAAAGGCATCAGATAATAATGGAACCCCTAAATTACAATTACAAGATGGTCTTTCTAGAAATAATTTTATAGCAGTTGAAGGTGCTGACAATCTAGTTTTTGCAGCAGATGAGGGGAATGCTGGTGCTGATAGTTTTATGCAATTTAGAGTTGATGGCACTGAAAGACTTCGCATCTTAAACACGGGTGCGACTGTAACTGGCACTTTAGTTGCAACAGGAGCAGACATAAACGGAGACTTAGATGTAGATGGTCATACAGAATTAGACAATGTAAACATTACTGGAGTAACAACTGCTGTTAATGTAGATATCAACGGTGACTTAGATGTTGATGGACATACAAACTTAGATAATGTTTCTATTGCTGGTTTTACGACCATCACTCAAGACTTAGATGTAGATGGTCATACTAACTTAGATAATCTAAGTGTTGCTGGAGTATCTACGTTAACTGGTGCGGTAACTGCTTCTGATATACGCTCTAACACTATTACTCTAAAAAATGCTGCTGGTAATTCTACTTATGCAGTTTTCAATAATGGTGGAACTTCAGAATTAAGATTTAATAATTCTAAAAAAATTGAAACAACCAATACTGGTGTTACTATAACTGGTAATAATAATGTAACTGGAAATCTTACTGCTGTAGATGGTGTCTTTAGTGGTAATGTATCGATTGGTGGAACACTTACATATGAAGATGTTAAGAATGTAGATTCAGTCGGATTGATGACTGCAAGAGCAGGAATTAATGTAACAGGTGGAGTAATTACAGCACTCGCAGGTCAGAATAAGATACCATCTTTATATAATGTGATGACAGACCTACCTGCAGCAGGTAGTTATCATGGTATGTTTGCTCATGTTCATGCGACTGCTAGGGGATATTTTGCCCATGCAGGTAACTGGATGGAGTTGGTTAATAGAGAAGTAAATGGAGTTGTTGGAACAGGTACAGAGACATATAGTATTGGTAATTTAGTTTCAACATCTTCGACTGCAACATCATTAAACGTTACTGGAGTTACAACTGTTGTTACTTTAGATGTAAATGGAGACTTAGATGTAGATGGTCATACAAATTTAGATAATGTAAGTGTTGGTGGTATAACCACGATGACTGGTAATTTACATGTTGCTAATAGTCAACCATCAATTTACCTTAATGACCTTGATAGTGAAAATGATTATTCATTAATGAATAATAATGGTACTTTTGTAATAAGAGATAATGATAGAGGTGTCAACGCATATGAATTATTGGCAAATGGCACTAATAGATTTAATGGACTAGTTAATATTGTAAATGGTTTAAATATTGATACAGATTTAGATGTCGATGGTCATACAAATTTAGATAATGTTAGTGTTGCAGGTGTATCAACTTTTAGTGGTAATGTTAATGTCAATGCTGATATTTTAACTGTTACTGCTGACCATCCAAGAATAAGACTTGTTGATACTAATGCTAATGATGATTTCCAGATATCTAATTATAATGGAACTTTCTTCATAACAGACCAGACAGATGGTCATAATAGATTTTCAATTAATTCTGCTGGTAGAGTAGATGTTTTTGGTGCTTTATATGGTGGTGGTAGACTTGAGATAGCTGGTAATACTGATTTAAATGGAGATTTAGATGTAGATGGTCATACAAACTTAGATAATGTAAGCATCGCTGGTTTCACTACGATTACCCAAGACTTAGATGTAGATGGTCATACAAATTTAGACAATGTAAGCATCGCTGGAGTATCTACTTTTGCTGGAGCAATCGATCTTAATGCTGACTTAGATGTTTCAGGAACTATAAAAGGATATGATTATCTTGTAGCACCTCATGGTGGAACAACAACCATTACAGTTACAGTTGCAAGTAAAACATCAGCACACAGATATAATGGAACGGGTAGTGGTGATGGGTTTGTATTTGATGGATTTGAAGCACCATTTATTACATTAACACCTGGTAGAACATACAAATTTGATCAATCTGATAACTCAAATTCTAGTCATCCCATCAGATTTTATTTAAATGCAGATAGATCAATAGATTACACGGATGGTGTTACTACAAATGGAACAGCAGGTAGTTCTGGTGCTTATACACAAATAGTTGTAACTGATAAAACTCCAACTGTTCTTCATTATCAGTGTCAGAATCATTCTTATATGGGTAATGCTGCACAACTTAATACAAGTGCAGTTGTAACTACTGATGACGCACAAATTTATGGAAACTTGTGTATTAAAAATTCTGGTATATCAACATTTACAGGTAACGTAAATATCAGTGGTGTCACTGCTACTAGTGGACTATTAGATATTAATAGTGGTGGACAAGCAAATACATTTAAAGTAGAAGACTTAACACAATATCGTGTTGTAATTGCTGGTAGTGGTGGAGAACTTGAGGACAGTAATAATCTACGTTTTGATGGTTCTACTTTAACAGTTGGTGGAAATATAGATTTAAATGGAGACATAGATGTAGATGGTCATACAAATTTAGATAATGTAAACATCGTTGGTGTAGCCACTGTAACTGGTGAAATAAACATACCAGATAAGAGTGGTAATAGTAATTGGATAACATTTGGTG
>VMHT01213107.1_pt1 | contig 14893 bp, 11 predicted proteins | sample 4693611 | NCBI WGS metagenome assembly VMHT01 (sample SAMN12280063, study PRJNA550983) | marine metagenome | isolation source: seawater sampled from same location over 5 years 0.02-0.2 micron viral filtrate | place: USA: collected off the coast of southern California halfway between the port... ... | reverse complement strand
TATCTGTAGATACATCGTTTAAAGTACCTTGTATAATACTATAACCATCGTAAACTAATCCACTATTGCTAGGAGAGATAGAAACGCTAGTAGTCCAAGATGCACCTTGAGGAGTAACTTGTAGATTAACTACTGTGCCTTCTTGGTAGGTATAGTCTGAACTAGTAAATTGAGGAGGTGTTAAATCTGCATTAGTTAAACTAGTAATTTCTGTATAAGTAACAGCATTACCACTGAAAGTTTCTGAACCAGTTGGAGCTGCATTGTGAACGTACGTAGAAGCATCGTGAGTAGCTTCTGGCATATACCAAGTAGTATTAGTAGGGTCATCTGCATAAGTATGAGTATGACTAGAACCAGTACCAGCAGTTAGTCCATTAGTAATTTCATCGTAATAAGCTGCCTCTTCTGCAGTAGCAAATAAAGGAAAGTTAAATACACCATCTGGGCTCTCTACATATCTGAATTGCATAGTAGGAGCTGCAGGTTCTAATAAGTGAACTTTAGGTAAAGTAGATACTCTAGCTCCAGTGTGATTAGTTTTAATTCCTAATCTGTAAGAAGAGCCTTGAGGTATAGGGTATGAAGTTCTAGCGTGAACAGTCCAACTAGTACCACCTCTTAAAGTCTCTATAGAGATATATCCATCTGTGTCTATACCTACTCTTATTTTTACAGGATTACCAGCTAACCAGTCAGCTTGTTCATCTGTGCCATTAAAGTTAGACCATCCAGACCGCATACTATAAGCAGTATTAGCTCCATAGTTAGTCCAAGAACCATTAGGAGTAGGGTGAAACCAGTGAGAGAATTGAAAACCATAATGTGCACTATTGTCTATACCGAATCTAGTAGGGTCTGCATAATTAGAGTTTCCGCTATAAAGTCCAGCATCGTAACTAGCTTGAGTGTGAACTAATCCAAATCCTATAGTCCCTTCATTTCTTATATCAAAAGTATAGTATTCTCCAGCTTGGTCGATAGTCTCAGTAGACAATAATCCATTCTGAGAGTTACTACTAGTAGAGCCATAGATATCGTCTCCTATAACGTCTAATCCATATCCTACATAAGACACAGTAGATTCTACTCCTCCTACGTCTGCTACCATTGTAGAGTAAGGGTCTGAGATGACGATAGATTCAAAAGCTCCTACTGTAAACAATTCGTTAAGATAGTTTATAACGTCATTTAAGCCACCAGAGATTGAGTCACCATCACCATTACATACTTGAGTATGGTCTAGCTTAGTAAAGTGTGTTATATCGCCTAATTTAGAATTAATAGTAATTAAACCATCGCCAGTATTAAGTGCTTTTATAGTGTTGACTCCGAATGAATGACCATTGTCTAACATTATTGAAGTAGAAGTATCGTCTAATTTAAAGCATACAGTCTCTCCAGTAAGTTCAGTACCAGCTCCACCTAATCCTACTACGTTGGCGTTAGCTGTAATATATGCAGCAGCTGTAGTAGCGTCTGAAAATCCATTACCATCAGCGTCTACAAAATCAGAAAAAGGTATTTGAAAAAATTCATATTCCTTAACTCCAGTTTGAGCCGTGATAATATCATTTACTACATTTACAGTGCTAGGATTACTAGAGTCTATTTCACCGCTTAGACAAGCATTCCAATATGTAGGGTTACTACTGCCGTGAAAATTAATACAGTTTCCTTGTTCGTTTCTTTCTATTCTGATTGCCATTGTTATATTATCTTAAAATTGTTATTAATAAGCCTAGAGGCTGAATTATTACTGGGTTATCTGATTTTATAGCAGGTAGTGTTAAAGCGTTTACATCTTCATTAGAAGTAATCCATGCAGAAATATCTACTCTATTTAAGTATGTCTTACCTACTGAACCAGTTCCATAGAAAACTGGACTTGTAGTTAATGGAAATGTAAATGTAATCTCATCGCTATCATTTCTGTTAGAATACCATAAAGCAGGTTCTATAGTTGTATTAGCTATTTGAGGTATTACGTTAAAGTCGAATCTTACTCTTAACTGGTCTCCATATTGACATTCATTTAATTTAATACGTCCAGTACTTCCTTCAAATCCAGTAGAGCCACTAGCATCGTAGTTATCGTTATATACATAGTCGTAATCAACTAGAGAAGATACTCCATCTGGTAAGTTAGCACCTTGAAATAAACCTACACCAGTGTTGCCTGTAGGAGTAGGAGTAGACCAATAAGGATTATCTACTGCATTATGTACTGACCTAGATAGGCTCAATACTTTCCATAGATTATTATCTACGTCTGTTTGACTATAGTTTATACCAGCTCCAGCTTCCCATACAAAATTGTTGTCTGTAGGTTTATCTGCAAAAGCTCCAGTATGAGAATATCCAGAATCTGTTTTACTTTTTAAAGCGTATGGAGTTAAGTCTACTGCAGCTCCAGCATCTGTAGATGTATTAGTAATTGATTTAGACTGTATGCTCTTAGAAGCATTAGAATTAGACTGGTCATCAAAAAGTTCACCAGAATCTCTATTAGTTACCTTACTAGGTTGAGTTATAGGCATTTTAAAAGTTTTTATTGATTAATATATTCCTTTACTACTTCAGTGATTTTATTTACTACTGCATCTAGTTTATTATCAGATAATTCTCTCTTTACTTCAGAGCCGAACTTACCTTCTAATGAATATCCAAATACTTTATTACCTTTTACATAGTCTTTCCATAAATTAATGTCATCTACTTTAGACATAAGCATCCATGTTCCTTCTGGTACATTTAAACCATAGCTTCTAGACTTGTCGTTTTTTTCATCTTCTACAATCCATGATTCGATAACAGAAACTCCTTCTATCTTTTTACCATGTTCTAGAGTAAAATTAGTAACCATACCTTTTTGTACAAAGTCTTGAGCAGCTTTTGCTACTGTATCTTTGCTAAAGTATATATAATATCCTTCTTCATTTTCTTTTCCAGCTCTATATATAGGTTTCTCTGGAACTAATGCAGCTCCTATAAGTATTTGCTTATCTTCTGATACAGCACTAAACTTTATTTCTTCTTTATTTTCATCTGCTAAAGCTAGGAATTCTTCTTCTGTGGCAGGTGTTTCGACTAGACTCATAGCGTAGACTCCATCGTCTTCTCCCATAGTCATTTCAAATAGTTTCATAGTATCTTTATTTAAAAACAGTTTATATATAATTAGGTTTGGTTAATAAGTTAGAATAACTAGATGTTTATTATATTAAAAATATGTCTACATTTGTTTTTAAAGTAAGCCACTAGGGAGTACGTCACTAGATAAAACGTACCAAACTTGTATCATAACTCGTAAGATACTTGGATAAGATAAATAAGACTCCGTTAATACTTCTCTAATTCTTTGTATATTTCTCAATTATTTTTTGTTTGCCGCAATTAGAATAAAGGTAACCGAGCATCAATAATAAATTAAATATACTAGAGGAACAGAGGCGGAGAAACAGTTCTACTTATCCAATACTAGCATTACTTCCTATTTGTGTATCAAGTTCCTGTTGCTTCGTTACATCCTTAGCTACTACATATGCTTTTATTGTTTGATTTCCTGCAGCTTGATTTACTGTATTAGCTATTAATCTCTCACCTGCAGAAGTTCTTCCCACTACATTAAATGCAGGAGCTGACTTAGGTGCAGCAATACTTGATGTAGGAACACTAACTCCTCCACCACCTGCAGCATCAGTAGCACTTTTAGCAGCTTTTACAGCACTAACTATACCAGCTACTACACTAGCAGCCGTTGCAGCATAAGTTAATATAATACCAGGATTTAATGTAGCGGCAGCTTTAGCAGCACCTCCAGCAAGAGATACTCCTGCCTTAGAAGATTCTACTGCATTATCTATAGCAGCTTTCTTAGCTTTAGCTATACTATCTTTAGCCATCATTATTTGTTCTCTTATAATTAATCCCTGTTTAACTAATAATAAGAATTTACCTAATTTAGTTTCTTCTCCTGCAATCCTAGCAGCGTCATCTAAAGCTCCTTGAGCTAACATAGAACGTTTTTGTCTTAATGCTATTTCAGCCTCTAAATCTTGTTCATCTTGAGCCTTCTTAGTTTCTACAGTTTTAATTCTAGCTTCTTCTCTTATTAAGTTTCCTCTATCGTCATATACTTTATTAATACGCTCTATAAGTAATCCTTTCTCTTCTGCATTGAGTTTTATAGTTTCTAGTTCTTCTAAGTGTCTAGTTCTGGCTAATTCATTTTTATCTAGTTCAGTCTGAGCTTCATCACTTCTCTCCTGCTCCATTAACTTCTTCTTGAATTTATTTCTTAAATCAGCTTCTTTCTGTAATCTAGCTTTTACTTTGTCGTCTGCTTCATCACCAGTAGCACCTTCTACAAATCCCTCATCCTGATTAATCTTATCTATTTTAGCTTTAGTATCTTTAGCTATTTTAACCTCTCTATCAGCTTTTATTTGGTCATAGTGTGCTTTTCTTAATGCAGATTCATTATTAGCATTATCAGCTAATTCTTGTAACCTAATATTACTAGCTTCTAATTCAGCTTCAGTTATCTTCATATTAGCCTGTAAAGCCTCTTTATCTATTGCAGCACCTATAAAGGGTATTTCAGATATAGTTAGTTTAGCTTTTTGAGCAAATTTAGTTATATTAAGACCTACGTTATTAAATGTCTCAGATAATCTTTGACCTATAGTAGTGGCTATTCTTTTAGCACTAGCAAAGTTAACTCTAAATCCATCTGCTACAGCTTCAGAAGCTTTAGTTAAGAATCCTAGTCCATTGGTTAGTAATTGTATAGCTCCTCTAGATATTTTATTCAATACACCTTCTCCGTCTTCTATACCTAATAAAAATCCTTCCCATGCAGAAGATAACTTAGTAATATCTCCAGCTAAATTGTTTAATTGTTCGTCAGCCATTTTCTGAGCAGCACCTCCAGCATTCTCATAAGCTATTTTAAGCTCATTTAAGGCATCTCTGTTCTCTGCTAATGCAATTAATGAACCCTTTGCTCTATCACCTACTAATTCTTTTGCTATAGCTAATTTCTCTGCAGTAGTAGATGCATTACTTAATCTATCTGCAGTAATTTCTAATGAGTCTTGAAAGTTCTTACCTGTTTTACCTGCTAAATCAGACATAACTCTCCTTAATTGAGTACCTGCCATACTTCCAGATACACCTCTATCAGCTAATATAGCTAATGCTGCAGAAGATTCTTCTAGTGATACTTTAGTTACTTTAGCAATAGGAGCAACTAATTTCATTGATTCTCTGAACTTCTCCATATCTAATGCACTAGTAGTAAATGACTTAGACATTACGTCTGCTACTCTTCCAGTTTCACTAGCATCAAATCCAAAAGCTCTAATAGTATTACCAGCAACTGTAGCAGCATCTGCTAAATCAGTTCCAGAGGCTGCAGCCAAAGCTAATGTAGCTTCAGTAGCATTTAATATTTCACCAGTAGAAAAACCTAATTTACTAAATTCTGTCTGTAATTGTACAACTTGAGAAGCTGTAAAAGCTGTAGTACGTCCTAATTCTTTAGCGTTAGAAGCTAATGCACTCATCTCCTCATTAGTAGCACCTGTAATAGCTTTTAATCCAGATAATGCTTTTTCAAAGTCTTTAGAAGTATTTATAGATTTCATCATTAAAGCAACTAAAGAACCCATAGCCACCACTATAGCTCCTACTCCAGAAGATATTAAAGCAGCTGAGAATACTCTAACTCCACCAGCTGCAGCATTAAATCCAGAACCTATTCCAGAAGCCAATGCTTTTATCTTACCTAATATTCCAACCTGTTTTTTGCCTTGCTTAGTAGTTTCCTGTCCTAAATTAGACATTACTTTTTTAGCGTTGGATGTTACCTTAATGTTAATATTCCTTTTTTCCATTATCTTAATCTTATGTAATTTACAAATTCTTTAAAGTTGCTAGGAAACTTATTCTTTCCGTTAGCTAGTTTAATTATTTCACTTTCATTAGATGTCATTTTCAGCATCTCTAGTAATACTTTTATCATAGGTTTTCTTTTAAGTACTTGTAGTATTGATAGTTATAAGTTCCCTTTTTTATATCTAAATCTACATTTTTAGGAGACTTAATGAAAAAATCCCCTTTATTAAATAACCTTTTGTCTTTTGCGGTGACACCTGCATTATGTATAATTTTAATATTATTCTTTAAATCTACTCTATCAGTAGAAAATACAAAATCTAATTCTTTAATTATTTTAGTTTCATGTCCTGAATACCAAAAGTTATATAAAACTGACCACATTTCAGCTGTCCAAAACTGTATATGAGTTTGATTAGGTTCTAGTATATGCTTCTGTACTGTTTGACATAGCTTATTAAATATAGTCAATGAGTCCTCATAAGCTTTCTTCCATGTAACATGACTAACGTTATCAAATATTATTTGAGCTCCTCCAGCTCCCTCATCATTTTTTATTAATGTATCTACATCTATTCCAACTATATGAGACATAATATTAGCATATATAGTGCCTTTTGTTTTTAAGTATTCATATCCTAGATAGGATTTGCAATCTGATAAATATACAGTGCCTTTAGCTTGTTCTTTTATCTTATCTTTTAATATTACATCACAATCCATTAAAAACCATTGTTCTTTCTCTAAATAAGTAAATTGTTCAAAAAACTTATAAAGTAAAAAGGGCTTTACAGCTGGAAGATAATTCTGTGGTGATACATTTCTATATCTAATGAAGTTAACGCCTTTAAAACGTCTCTCTATAGCTTTAAAACGCTTATTTAAGCCATAAGTTCCAAGTATAACATATATATCCTCATGATTAATACCAGTATCTAGTATACTCTGTACAGCTAAAGTTAACTGCCATGCAGAGTAGTTAGATTCATCCTGTGCTAATATATACTTCATTATGATGGAGTTGTTCCTCCTGAACAGCTAGTACTTCCACTCCAACTAGAACCATTCCAATAGTAAGTGAATCCTGATTTATAATAGTATCCTGCAGGAGCTGAGCTTGTTAACGATGTATTTGAATATATTCCATAAGTTAAGTTTCCTATAGGGTCATTTCCTGAAGAATATACAGTACTAGTACTAAAGAAGTTACATACATTACTTGCACTACTAGCATCGTAATAAACACTATTAGAGTAGTAAGGAGGAGGAGCTGTAGTAGTAGTAGCTCCACTACAAGTTCCTGTAATTGTTGCACTTACTGCAGAAGTTCCTGTATTTATACTTAAAATCTCATAACATCCTACACCTATTGAAGATATAGTTACTGTGTCACCAATAGTATAAGATGTATTATATTGAACGTTATAAGTTCCATAAGTTGCATCATATACAGTAAAATAGTCCACTACTTGAGTTGTAGTCGTGGTAGTAGTACCAGACTGCAATCCTGTAACTGTAGGCAGTCCATTATAAAAGCTTTGACTAGTTGTAGAAGTAGTACCTGTAATAGTTGCATTAGTTCCATCTGATAGTGTTACTAAATCACCAGTAGTATAGCTAGAATCATATTGAGCATAAGTAGATGCATTATTATTATGTATAAATACAGTAGCACTGTATCCAGTCCCTCCTCCTGACGAATAATTACTAGTTACAGTAGGTAGTGAATTATAATAAGATGCAGATGTAGTAGTAGATGTTCCATTTAACTGGTATACTCCACCATTAGAAGCGTTGATAGTAGAGCCATTGGAATATCCTGAGTTATACTGTAAAAATTGACCTGCAGTAGTAGACCATACAGTGTAAGTAGTAGTAGAGCCACCTCCTCCACCTCCAGAAGTAGTTGACACTGTAGTAGTAGCGAAAGTAGTAGTAGGAGCTGCAGTAGTTGCTCCACCTCCAGAACCATCTATACATGGTATTGAGTTATTAGAGTCTGATGTATGTCTTATTAATTGACTCATTAAAGGAGTTTGACCTACATAATTTCCATCTGTTCTATAAGCGTATATATCTAGTCTAAAAGCAGTACCAAAATTAAAACCATTCCAATCAGCACCAGAATATGATAAGTTTATAGTAGTAGGCTGTAAATCACCACTATTAGCGTAAACTCCTGTTATTTGAGGATTAGCACTAGTACCACAAGTATCTTCAGTATTGACTTCAGCTACCCATGCTCCATCACCTACTATAGTGAAGTTTAAATTACCACTTCCTGAAGTATTTGTTATAGGAGCTAATGCATCAACTCCAAACCATTGATAACCAGTGTTTGAAGTACCAGAGAATAAACTAACTGCAGTAGCAGGATTAGTATATCTAGCACCTCCAGCATAAAATTTTAATGTAGCATAATTATTTTGACCATTTACAGTGTCAGGAATAGTTCCGAATATTCTCCACACTACTTGACCAGTTCCTCCTCCTGAAGTAGAGGCTGAATCATAAGAATGAACTTCGTATTCTATATCATATATACCATTTACAGCATCATAAGCAATAGATTCTAATAAAGCAGCCTGAGTAATAGTCTGACTCTCTAAAGTATAACCACTAACAGCATCTAAAGTTAAAAAACCTTCGAATGTATCACCTGAAGCTCCTGTAAATCTTAAAGGATTCGGATTAGAGGATTTAGCTAAACCATTAACTAAGTTAAAGTCTTGATATTGAATAGTTAAGTTAGCACCTACTTCAGTTAAAGAACCTATAATAGATACGTTAACTGTTTTAGGGTCAGCTGGAAGAGTTCCAGTAACTATAATACTAATAAACCCACTATGAATAGATGTAGGCTCTACATAAGATATATTATCTACAGAGAAGTTAGAGTCATCAAATGTTATGTCAAAGTTATTAAGTGTTATATTATTATTACTACCTGTATAATCAAATTCATAACCTTCTTCTGCTACTATTCTGAATTCTACATAGTTAGGGATAGTGTCTCCTGTAGTCGCAGAATTTAAGGCTAACATCCATGGTGCATTAGGTGAAGCGTTAGCTCCTGTTATATTATAATTACCTTGTATTTCCAAATATTCTATTCCATCCGCCCAAAATGTCTGAGATGCTGATATCTGACCTACTACAGCGTCTCCAGTGTTACAGAATCCATCTGGAACAATTGTCTGAACTGTTATAGTTCTAGTTATCGGTGTAGTTACTAGTTGATATTGAGCAGTAGATAATAATGTAAAGTCTGTATAGTTAGCTCTAGATGAAGATACACTTACCATGCCCACAGCATTTACTGCTACAGTTATTTGAGCGTCATCAAATCCCCATATATCCAAACCAGAAGCACATTCTCCAGAGTATACATCACCACCAGACACTATGTCTTCTAAAGTTCCGAATTCATCTGTTTTATGTATTAAATCACCTATGTGACAAATCTCCTCAGAACCTCCTGCTGGTAAATTTAAATGCTGAATGACTCCCTGCTCATCCATGTAAGTAGCCTGTCTAGGTTCACTAGTTGGATTAGTATATTGAACACAATTTAACTCAAATCCCCTCAAGTCGCTAGTATCAACACTAATAAGCTCTAGCTTAGATTCTTTAGTAGTAAAATTAGTCTCTATAGATTGTATTTTATATTGATTCGATGAGATTACTAGTCTATCATTAAGAGTTATTCTATGTAATAGTGCATCTGGTATATTAGCAGTTATTTTAAATAATCTCTTATTTTTATCAAAGATGTCCCTGATAAAGTTTCTATGGAATGTATTGAATAAGCCAGTTCCTTCATAATTCTCTAAATCTAACTCGTCTAATTCTTCACCAAAGTATAATCCACTATAATAGTCTCCATCTACAGTTAATCTTCTTAGATTTGACGGCATTAAATATGAATTAACCTCTGTTATAGTAGAACCATCATTAAAAGCTATAGGAGTAGTTTGATTTTGTACTGTATAGAATATATAAGGTTTTAATTCTACAGTGTCTCCTGCAGGGTCTGTTAATAATGAATATGTTAAACCAGAATTAGTACTATCATGCTGATTTGTAGGCTGTTCTAAAGGTATAACTTGAAATGGAGTATCTAGACGATAAGTCTCTCCAGAAAATTTATCACCTTCATTATTAGTTAATTGATAACTTAAAGAGCCATATTCTTTTCCATTAGTCTTTTCATATCCTTGACTTATAGCTGTTTTATCGTCTTCATGCTGAAAATCAACTGCAGAAAATACTCTAGGTTTAAAAACTTCAGATTGAGAAGTATCTGCATAATTAGTAATATCTATAGTTTCACCTAAATGCATGTAATAATCATATAGAAATGTATTGATTCCAGTATTAGATACTTGAGCAACTATTCCAAAGGTTTTAAATAATCCAGATAATAAATCCATTACTTTCATGGACGGCATATTCTCATTAACTATAAATTGACTAACTATCTGATGAGTAGCAGTATATGTGTGAGTTCCCTGAGTTACTACACTAGTTCCATATCCTGAAGATGTATTAGAAGATGACTGTTGATAGTATCCATTCTCATAATCATAAGAAGATTGTCCAGAAGTAGTAGCTCCATAAGAGTAAGAAGTCCCTTCTGCAGTTATAGTAGTCGTAATAGATATAGCATCACCTGCACCTCCTTGAGATTGGAAATACAAAGTCTCTGAGCTGTCTTGAGAAGTATAAGACAAAGAACCGCCTATATCAGTTCCTGCAGAAGCAACAACTCCTCTGGATTGACTTATTAAGTCCACTCTCCAATTAGTTGATGTAGTAGTAAAAGTAGATGTTACTTTCTTAGTGTCGTTAGATTGTTGATTTATTAGTATAAAGTAATTACCTGAATAACTTATAGTAGATATAGGTGTAGATGTAGTATCCACCCATTCAGATACTATTGTCTTAGCTAGTGCTGATACATTTTCCTCGTCTGTCTCGTCATTACCTTTATGTAAAAGTATATATAAGTCGTTAATTGTAGACTGTTTTAAAGCTCCTGTAAATGTTATATTATATTTCTCCTCTATAGCTTGTATTAATTTGCTCATTCTTAATGCAGGTGATAACATAGGAGCAGTCACACCATAATTAACAGTTAACGTTGAGTTAACATAGGCAGCTTGTACACTGTTTTCAAATGTAGTAGCGTATGCTTCATTATTAGAATGAAATAGTATTCTTTTATTAGAAGATGTTAATGGGTAAACTATGTCACTACCATAAGTAGCTCCAGCACCATCTGCTAATCTATTCTTAGCCTCTGTAATGGAGTATTGGAAGTTATATGTAGATAAGGGAAGTGAGCTTATTTTATCGTCACCTATCTTCTTAGCTAAATTAGTTAGTTCTCCATAAAATACTATCTTATAGCTCTCAGGTCTTCCATTTTTTAATTTAACTGATATAATCTCTACATTACCCTTTTTATAAGATTTATGATTTAATCTAATCTCTGCAGTCAATAAACTTCTAGAGTCTACTCCATTAGTTATATCACTTCTATGATAGTGCTTAAATAGCTTATTATTACTTTTAGATGCAGGAACACTGAAATCTCTAGTAAAGTCGCTAAATAGCTTCTTAGGGTCTGCTAAGTCTTTAACTATTCGTTTTAATATTAGAGAATCGTCTCCTCCTAATTCTACTCTATTACCTTGGATGTATAGTTGTAAGTTTCTCATTAAATTACAGTATTATTATTATCAAAAGCGTAATCAAAAGTTAATTCATAGTTAATTAATCCATCTACAGCTGAAGTCTTCTTCTCAAGTGATTGAGTCTGAGGAATTATAGGATATTGAGCATTTTCCTCTGTAATCCATGCATGTTCACTCATTAAAAGCTCTTCAAATGTACTATTCTCAGATTCGTGTACCCATCCAGAATTCATTCTTATACTTCTAGTACTATCTACACCATATCTTTTAGTCTGTCCTTTATACGTATCATAAGACATAGTAGTAAAGTTTATAGGAGAAGATTTATATGTATCTGAAGTGACATTAGTAACATCTCTTCTAGCTCCATTGAACCATATGTCTTGTAGAGCTCCATGTCTATTAATGAAAGTTACTTTTCTATAACCATATTTAGTAGGACAGTGAGAAGTAACGTTAATATATGTGTCTAAATTATCAGTAGATATCTTTATTAGTTCTGCTGTATGTGGAATAGTAGCGTATTGTATTTGTCCATCTGACAAAGTAGCATTTTCAACTAAAGTAGATACTGCTTGACTAGCTTGATTGTCCCAGTAATCTTCATCAATATTCCATAGCTTACTCTCAGCATCCCAAGTTAAAGTAGGAACTATATTTTGTGTTTGTGGAGTAAAAGTAGTAACTGATATAACCTCCTCTGAATAACATGGAATCCTAACAACTTCATTCTCTGGAATAGTAATAGACCTAGATGTCATTAATACATCTCTAGAACCTTGAGAATTAACACCATCATTATAGGTAGTATATCCATCTACAATTAAATAAGATTGAGATTCAGTCCTAATAGTAGCGTCTACATTCTTTAAAGTAGCATCTACAGTTAGCCATAATGTATTACTTCCATAACTACCTGAAAATGAATGTTCAAAGAAATCTCTGACTAATTCTGATACTTCAAATACTACAAAGTCATTACCAGATATAACGTCATTAGTTAATGTATAGTCTATAGAACCTTTGTCGACCACTACTGAACCTGAATAGACATATAGGTCTAAGTCTACGCTAGTTAGGTTAGTGTCTGAATATTTTAAGAAGTATGGGCTTCTAGTGTTTATCTTAATTGCCATTTATTTGTAATTTAATGAATTTAACCATATTATTTGTAATGTCGTTAGCAGCACCCTCTTCTACATTGTTTACTAATCTTTTATATCCCTTTTGAAAGGGTTTAGTTAAGAATAGAGAGCGTTTTATACCTTTTGCATGTATAGCTGCAGCAATTCCTCGTATTGTTTGCCTTTTATTTAAAAACCTTCCTTTAGAATCTCGTAACCTAATCCTTTTCTTATTTACAAAAGCTTCAGCAGCACCATAATCTATAGCTTTTTTACTAGGATTGAACTTATATCTCTTTTGATTAGCGTTAGAGTCTTTATCATGAGTTCCTTTAACACCTCCATCTACGAATTTAGCATATTTAGTCATAAATACATCTAATTGAGGCATACGACCTCCAGAGAAGCGTCCTAATCTATCTCTAGAGTTTTTTAATGCTACTACACCCTTAATGGATTTATATAGCTTAGAAGAGCTCTTAATACCATTTAAGGATAAGTTACGTCTAGATTGAGTTATTAGATACTTTCTAAATGCTTTTAACGCTTGTATGGTTTGAGTCCAATTCATTAACAAAGGTCTACATTATTAGCCAATGTTACCGCAAAGTTAAGAGATACTCCTGCTAACTTGTCTTCGAATCTATCAGTAAAAAATTCTACATTAGCATCATTCTCTAAATGGAAGCCTTCAGCATAAGAAGAGCCTCTGTGAAGTTCTTGAACTGTTTTAGTTGCTGCAGATAACATACTATTGAGCACATCATGCTCATTATCGTTGCCAAAATAAGTAATATCTTTAGTTTTAGATACATCTACTATATCCATTAATAATATAGATACATTAACCTCTACAGATGAGCTTCTTATAACTGCATCAGTTAGATTTACATGAGCTAAAGGATAAATAGTCTGTTTATTTAAATCAATGTCCTCTATGTCTCCATAAGTTACAGTATTTATTAAAGCATTGCTTTCTAATTCAGTTTTAATCTTTTCGGATAGTTTGTAAAGTGTATTCATTATTTTTTATTTTCTAATTGTGTTTTATCTTTTTCAAAATCCAAGTACATTAAGCATTGGATAAGTTTAGTTTTTGTGGTTTCATCGAATCTATTAACGTCTGACTGACTAAGTTGATATATAGCTGCGAACCATCCCCACTTTCGAGCAAATTGCCCAGATGAGCTGAGGTCTTCTTCTGGTTTGTATCCCTCGATAGGTTCTGGAAATAAAGAGGGAAAAGCTCTACTAATTCTTTGCTTAAATTCCAAAAAAAAACCACTGCAGCTTGTACTACATCCATAGGGAAGCTTTTAACGTCCTCCTGATACTTAGAAGCACCCTCATAAGGCTCTATATCGTATATGTTACTGAATTGCTTTGTAACTGGTCTAAATAAAACAGCCATAGCTTTGTGAAATGTCTGTACATCCTTTAATCCTTCTTCTAGGTCTACATATTCTCCTAAAGATATATCATTTAGATTAGGAATCATTCCCCATGTTTTACCATTGTGCTTAAATGTAGTCTGTAGCTTTCCATCCATGTTCAGCACTTCTATAATGTCTTCTGCTATTTCTTCAGCCTGTGTTAACTTAATGTTAAGAGCTTCCTTCATAGTGATACCGCAGAATATAGATATTAGCCTATGAATTACGAACTGTTCATCGTCTGAACCTTCATTAGTCTTATTAAAAGATTGAAACTGCTTTAAGTTTATATCCTTTAAAGATTCTGGTATATTAATAGTCATTCTTTGATTTATTTAAAAACTAAGTATTTGACTAATAGTAACTAATAGAAAAAGCCCCTAGGGATTATCAAGACCTAAAGGCTAATTCAAACAAAACAAATGAAAAAAAGTGTTTTATAAAGTCTTATAAACTGTTAAGAGTAAGACTATCGCTATGCTTAATATTATATACATAATTATTTATAATTTATCGTTAATTAATTTCATTACTTCTAGAGTCTGTACTGAAGTTAAGTTGTCTGTCATATCGTTTAGTAATAATCGGTGAATGTCTGATTTTACGTCTAACAGCTCTGAGAAAACTTTAGTTGATATGCCTCCGTCTTTAGTGTAAGTGGATAGTTGATTTCTCAACTTTATGTATACCTCTGCTAATTTTATCGCTTTTTCCATGTTTTATGTTTTTTAATTAT
>VMHT01043030.1_pt1 | contig 14894 bp, 14 predicted proteins | sample 4693611 | NCBI WGS metagenome assembly VMHT01 (sample SAMN12280063, study PRJNA550983) | marine metagenome | isolation source: seawater sampled from same location over 5 years 0.02-0.2 micron viral filtrate | place: USA: collected off the coast of southern California halfway between the port... ... | reverse complement strand
ATTTGGAACTGTTTGGGGAATTATGAATTCTTTTCAATCTATTGCAATTTCAAGAAATACTAGTCTAGCTATTGTAGCACCAGGAATTGCTGAAGCATTATTTGCTACAGCACTAGGGTTGCTGGCCGCTATTCCTGCGGTCGTGGCATATAATAAGTTTAACAGTGATTCAAAAAGATACGTTTCAAAAATAGATAACTTTTCAAAAAGATTTTTATCAATTATATAAAAATGGCTTTTAAATTGAACCGCTCAAAAAACGAACCTATGAGTGAAATTAACGTTACTCCATTTGTTGACGTAATGTTAGTATTATTAATTATTTTTATGGTAACTGCACCACTTTTAACTGTAGGAGTGCAAGTAGACTTACCGGAATCGGCGGCAGACTCTCTTCCAGACGACCAAGAACCATTAACAATATCTATAAACTCTAAGGGTGAAATTTACATCCAAGAACATAAAGTGACTTATCAAAAAATTATTCCAAAACTTCTCGCTATTGCCAAAAACAGAACTGATACAAGAATTTATGTTAGGGGAGACAAAACAATTAATTATGGCAGAGTTCTAGAAGTAATGGGTACTTTATCTGGAGCAGGTTTTTCAAAAGTAGCTTTGATATCTGAACCTTATAAAAACTAAATGAAAAATGACAAAAAGTTTAATTTACTCTTTAATATTTCATTCAATAATGATTTTGTTAACTGTTTTGAGTTTGCCATTCATGATTAGGGAGCCCATAGATTTACCTCCAATCGTATCTGTTGAATTAATTCAAATTTCAGACAAAACAAATATTCCATTTGCTCCTAAGGCTAGAAAAATCATTGAAGAAACCAAGAAGAAAGAAGAAAGAGTGGTTTCAGAGCAGGCTCCACCAGCAGCAAAAGCAAAAGAAAAACCTGATAGAATTCCTTTGCCAAATGAAAAAAAAGAAAAAAAACAAATAATTAAAAAAAAACAAAATCCCGAAGAAATAAAACCTGAAATTAGGCAATCGTCTGAATTTGAAAAAAAAAAAATATTAGACACTAATCAAATAGCAGCATTAATTGATAAAGCCAAAGAAGAAGAGGCTATAAAGCAAAAAAAAACAGATAAATTGACACAGAGCAATGTTAAGAATTCCTTTGCTACCGGTCTGTCTTTATCAGAAGAAGATGCTCTTAGGGCGCAAATATTTGGTTGTTGGAGCGTGCCTTTAGGACTACCATATGATGAAAATTTATTAGTAAGAATAAAATTAAATTTAAAAAAAGATGGAACAATTATGAAATCTGAAATTTTAGATCATGAGAGAATGAATAGGCCCGGTCAAAAATTTTATAAAATTTTGGCTGAAAGTGCATTAAGGGCTGTTAGATTGTGTCAACCCCTTAAAGTTCCACCAACAGGGTATGAAAAATGGAAAGATATTCAGTTAAACTTTAATCCAACTGAAATGCTAAAGGGTTAGTATGAAAAAAATATTTTTAACGCTAACTTTATATTTTATTCTTTTAAATTCTTCTTTTGGTTTAATTGAAGTTGACATTACTAGAGGTAATTTAGATCCTTTACCAATTGCTATTTCACCTTTACATGTTGATGTAAAATCTGAGGAAAATGAAAATATTAAAGTTAAAAATTTAGGAGCTGCAATTTCTGAAATTATTGAAAAGAATTTTAAAAGTACTGGATTGTTTAACCCGCTAAAAAAGGAAGCTTTTGTCCAAAAACCTGACATTGCACATTTAAAACCGCGTTTTGAAGATTGGAGATTAATTAAGGCACAAGCTTTAGTAACTGGAAAATTATTAGTAAAAGATGAAAAATTAAAGGTTGAATTTAGACTTTGGGATTTAACTGCTGCAAAAGAAATGACAGCACTTGCATTCACAACAACTCCTGCTAATTGGAGAAGAGTAGCTCATATTATCTCTGATAAAATTTATGAACGTTTAACTGGAGAAGAAGGATATTTTGATACAAGAATTATATACGTTGCTGAAAATGGTCCCAAAAGTCAAAGAGTAAAAAAATTAGCAATAATGGACCAAGACGGCTACAATACAAAATACTTAACATTAGGCAATGAGTTGGTTTTAACGCCAAGATTTAATCCTACCAACCAGATGATTACATATCTTTCCTATTTTAGAAATATGCCTAGAGTTTATTTGCTTGATATAGAAACTGGAATGCAGGAAGTAGTTGGAAATTTTCCTGGAATGACATTTGCCCCTAGATTTTCTCCAGACGGAAAAAAAATAATAATGAGTTTTGCTGAAGATGGTAATTCAGATATTTATACTATGGATTTAGAGACTAGAGTTGTTGAGAGAATAACAAACCATTCATCTATTGATACATCGCCATCTTTTTCACCTGATGGAAAATATATTGCATTCAACTCCGATAGAAGTGGATTGCAGCAAATTTATGTAATGAATAGTGATGGTAGCAACGTTAAAAGAATAACTTTTGGCAATGGAATTTATGGAACACCAGTATGGTCTCCAAGAGGAGATTTAATTGCTTTTACAAAAATGAGAAAAGGAAGATTTTACATAGGAGTAATGAGAACCGACGGCACAGGTGAAAGACTATTAACAGAAAACTTTTACCAGGAAGCTCCATCTTGGTCTCCAAATGGGAGAGTCTTAGTGTTTTATAGAGAAACAAAATCAGGTAAAAAAGGAGAAGGATTTTCAGCTAAATTATGGTCTATCGATATAACAGGTTATAATGAGAGGAGAGTAGACACTAAAACCGATGCTTCTGACCCATCTTGGTCTTCTTTACTATCAAAGTGACGGTATATTTAATGTAATTTAAGCTTGAATAATCTTTAATAATTTGAAATATTGCAAACAATCAACTTAGGGGAAAAAATGACACTTAAAACGAATTTAAAAAACATTTTATTAGTAATTTTTACAACGTTAATTCTAAGCGCTTGTTCAACAGGAAAAAAATCAGGTTCATTAGATGGCGATGTTTACACAGGAAAAGAAACTGTAGAATATTTAGCATCAGGTGTGCCAGATAGAGTTTTCTTTGCTACCAACAAGTCTTCTTTAACAACAAAATCAAGAGAGACACTAAGAAAACAAGCAACATATTTAAGAAAAAATAAAAATCTTAGCGTAACTATCGAAGGTCATGCTGATGAAAGAGGAACAAGAGAATATAACTTAGCACTTGGCGAAAGAAGAGCTAATGCAGCAAAAGATTATTTAATGACCTATGGAATTTCAGGCAAAAGAATTTCTACAATAAGTTATGGTAAAGAAAAACCAGTTAACCCAGGTTCAGACGCTTTGGCTTGGTCGCAAAATAGAAGAGCCGTAACAGTTAAAGTTAACTAATTTTAATTAAAATCTTAGACCCTTTAATAGATTACTATTAAAGGGTCTTTTTTTTGCCATTTTGTATAACTACATCTTAGTTATGAAATTTTTAAAGAAAAACTTATTAATTTTTTCAATTATATTTTTATCAATTTTTAATAATCCTTTATTAAAAGCAGAAGAAGAGGATATTCTTTTACAATCTGTTGTAGACCAAATTCAAGTTTTGACTAAAGATTTAAAAACAATAGAAAAAGCTGTCTATCAAAAATCAGATATATCACCAGTTAGCTCTAATTCTAATATGTCGTCTAGTTTAAACGAGGATATTTTAACCAAACATTTATTAAAGCTAAATGAAATTGAGGATCAATTCAGAGAACTCACAAATAAATTTGAAGAAGTTAATTTTAAATTAGATAAATTATCTTCACGTGTAACTAAAATTCAATCAGATACTCAATTAAGATTTTCAGATATAGAAAATTCAGACGATAAAATTAAAAAAACAACTATTTTACCTGGCTCAGCAAAGCCGAAAGATTTTGGTGCAAATCCAGGATATTCAGCATCTAACCTTCCTGTAAAACAGGAGACCCAATCTATTGAAGCCGCACAAACTGTAATTACAGAAGAGTTCGAAAAAAAAGAATCTTTGCTACCTAATAAATCTCCAGAAGAGCAATATGAATTCGCAGTTAGTTTTATGAAAATAGGAGACTATGAAACTGCGGAATTTGCATTAAAAGAATTTATAGATAAAAATAAAGATAATGATTTGGCTGGCAATGCTCAATATTGGTATGGTGAAACTTTTAGAATTAGACAACTTTATTCTGACGCGGCTACTGCGTACTTAGATGGCTATCAAAACTATCCAAAAAGTAAAAAAGCTCCAGACAATCTTTTAAAACTTGGTATTACAATGGTTCAATTGGGCGAAAAAGATCAGGGATGCAAAATGATCATGGGTTTAAAAAAAGAGTATCCAAAAGCTAGTAAGTCTGTGCTACAAAAAGCTCAGTATGAGCAAAAAAAATTCAAGTGTAATTCTTAAAGAAGGTTTTAGGGATTATAAAGATATATCTAATATTTTCTCAGACTTTAATAAGAAACTAAATTCATTAAAAGAAAAAACTTTTCTTATTGCAGTGTCAGGTGGCCCAGATAGTTTAGCTTTGGCAGCATTAGCTAAAGCTTATAGTTATGTGAGTAAATGTAAAATATTTTATGTTTTAGTCGATCATAATATTAGAAAAAATTCATCAAATGAAGCCAAGTTAGTTAAAAAATTATTAAAAAATAATAAAATAAGTCTAAAAATTTTAAAAAATAAAAAATTAATTACAAATAATATTCAAGGTAAGGCTAGAGAAATTAGATACAATCTTTTATCAATTTTCTGTAAAAAAAATAAAATTAAGATTATTTTAACTGCTCATAATTTTGAAGATCAAGTAGAAACTTTTTTTATAAGATTGTCCCGAGGTAGTGGCTTACATGGTTTATCATCTATGAAACCGGTCAGCAAACTCAATAACAGTATTACTTTGTTAAGACCTTTGTTAAATATCAAGAAATTTCAGTTGATAAAGATATCAAAAATTGTATTTGGTAAATATTTTAAAGACCCAACAAATGATAATAAAAAATATCTTAGAACCAGAATAAGAAAATTTAAATCAACACTCGAAAATAGTGGAATTTTTTATGATCAAATCTTTAAATCAATTAAGAATTTATCATCAAGTAGAGATACATTAGATTTGTATTTTAACAATATTTATAAAGATTTAATTAATAAAAATAAAAATCAATTATCAATAAATTTAAAAAAATTTAATAAACTCAATCAAGAGATGAAAATGAGAGTTCTAAACAAAGCTTTAAAAGAATCCTCTAAAACTTATTATACTTCACGATCCAAAAAAGTTATTAATTTGACTGAACGACTTAATGAAAAAAAAAATGTAAAATTTACCCTTTCAAACTGTATTATTTTAAAGGAAAAAAATCATATAATTATTAAAAAAGAGAAAAAAAATTAGTTATTTTATCAAATTTGGGTTATTTTGACTTATTTACAACTTAATTAGATTTAAAGTATACTTGTATTATTTAGTATAATACTTATTTAAATATTATGAATTTTAAAAATTTAATCATGTGGGGAATTATAGTTTTACTTTCAGTAGGACTTTTCAACATGTTTCAGGATCCAAAGAAGATTAATTCTGAAAAAAACAATCTTCCTTTTTCAAATTTTTTAACCGAAGTAGATAATGGACGGGTTGTTGAAGTCCGAATACAAGGGAATAACATTACTGGCATTTTATCAGACGGAAAAACTTTTCAAACTTATTCTCCCAATTATCCAGAATTAGTAGAAAAATTATCATCTAAAAATATAAGTATAGTAGCTACTCCACTTGAGGACAAAATGCCCTCCCTTCTAGGTGTATTATTATCTTGGTTTCCAATGCTACTTCTTATTGGTGTTTGGATATTTTTTATGCGCCAAATGCAAGGCGGCAAAGGTGGAGCAATGGGTTTTGGAAAATCTAAAGCAAAACTGCTGAATGAAGCTCAAGGTAAAGTTACTTTTAATGATGTTGCGGGAGTTGAAGAGGCAAAAGAAGAAGTGGAGGAAATAGTTGAGTTTTTAAAAGATCCAAAAAAATTTAGTAGATTGGGCGGTAAAATTCCAAAAGGCGCTCTTTTAATTGGTCCCCCAGGAACTGGAAAAACTTTACTAGCAAAAGCTATTGCTGGTGAAGCGAATGTCCCGTTTTTTTCGATATCAGGTTCAGATTTTGTGGAAATGTTTGTTGGTGTGGGAGCGTCCAGAGTAAGAGATATGTTTGAACAAGGAAAGAAGCATTCACCTTGTATTATTTTTATAGATGAGATCGATGCGGTAGGCAGAAGTAGAGGAGCTGGGTTAGGAGGCGGTAACGATGAGAGAGAACAAACCCTTAACCAACTTTTAGTAGAAATGGACGGATTTGATACTAACGAAGGTATAATACTAATAGCTGCTACTAACAGACCTGATGTTTTGGATCCAGCCCTTTTAAGACCGGGTAGATTTGACCGGCAAGTGGTTGTTGGAAACCCCGACATAATTGGAAGAGAAGCAATTTTAAAAGTACACATAAAAAAAATAAGTGTTGGACCCGATGTAAAACTAAGAACAATTGCAAGAGGTACACCAGGATTTTCAGGAGCGGACTTAGCCAATTTAATTAATGAATCAGCATTATTAGCAGCAAGAAAAAATAAAAGAGTAGTTACAATGTCTGATGTAGAGGAAGCAAAAGATAAAGTTATGATGGGTGCAGAAAGAAGATCAATGGTTATGTCGGAAGATGAAAAAAAATTGACCGCTTATCATGAAGGTGGCCATGCAATCGTAGCACTAAATGAAAAAGCATCTGACCCAATACATAAAGCTACAATTATTCCTAGAGGAAGAGCTTTAGGTATGGTTATGAGGCTACCCGAAAGAGATCAGCTTTCAGTTACAAGAGAAAAGATGTATTCAGATATAGCCGTTGCAATGGGTGGAAGAATAGCAGAGGAAATAATTTTCGGTCACGACAAAGTAACTTCTGGGGCTTCCTCAGATATAGATATGGCAACTAAAATGGCTAAAAATATGGTCACTAAATATGGAATGAGTAAAGAGTTAGGTCCACTAGCTTATGGAGAAAATGAAGAAGAGGTATTTCTTGGTCGTTCAGTAACAAAAAGTCAAAACATGTCTGAAGAAACAGCAAAAAAAATTGACTCTGAAGTTAAAATAATTGTTGAAAAAGGGTATGAACGAGCAAAACAAGTTTTAACTGATAAAATTGATGACCTTCATAAACTAGCAAAAGCTCTTCTTATTTACGAAACTTTATCTGGAGATGAAATAAGAGATTTAATTTTAAAAAACATCAAACCTTCAAAATCTTTTAAAGAAGAAGGTGAAGATGAGAGAAAAGGATCTTCAGCCCTTGGTTCGTTAGGTTTAAAGCCAAAACCAGCAGTCTAAATTTAATGAAAAAATATTACACAAGAGCGTGTAATTTTTATTTTGGTATCATTTCAAAACAACTCGTAAAAAAAAAACTATCAATTCCCTTACACGGAGACAATAGCATTTCATTTGATAAAATTGAAATATTCTTAAGGAATAAAAATAAAATAACTTCAAAGATTATAGATTTAAAAAAAATAAAGTTCTTACCCAGTATAATAAAAAAACAAATTAACTCAGATATTAAAAAAATTACTTCTAAGAAAAAATTCTTTAATCATACAAAAGTGATGGGTATTTTGAATATGACGCCCGATAGTTTTTCTGATGGTGGAAAATATAATCAAAAAAAAAAAGCTTTAAAGAGAATAAAATCTATGATCAATTCTGGTGCTGACATAATTGATATAGGAGGAGAGTCTACAAGACCAAATGCTAAAACAATATCTACAGAAAATGAATGGAAAAGAATAAAAGAAATTACAACACAATTCAAAAAAAAATACCCAAAAAAATTATTATCAATTGACACTCGTAAATCTAGAATTATGTTAAATGCAATTAAACTTAAAGCAGATATAATAAATGATATTTCTTGTTTTTCTTTTGATAAAGATTCAATTAAAATAATTAAAAATGCCAATATATTTAAAGTAATTCACCACATGCAAGGAACCCCGCAAACCATGCAAAATAATCCTAAATACAAGCATGTTTTATTGGATGTTTATGATTTTTTTGAACATCAGATTGATTATTTAAAAAAAATTAAATATCCAAATAAAATTATTATTGATCCAGGAATAGGTTTTGGTAAAAATTTGAAACATAATTTGATGCTTCTTAATAAGATTTCTTTATTTCATTCCTTAGGATTTCCTATATTAATTGGTACATCAAGAAAAAAATTTATTAACCAAATTGCAAAAAAATTTGATACAAAAGAAAGATTAGGAGGAACGTTATCATCAGTAATTTTTGCTCTCTCTCAAGGTATACAAGTTTTTCGAGTTCATAATGTTGAAGAGGTAAAACAAGGAATTTTAGTTTTTAAAAGATTATTAAATCAATGAAAAAAAAATATTTTGGTACAGACGGAATAAGAGGAACTGTAAACTATGGAAATATTAATGGAGAAAAGTTTTTTAAATTTGGTCTTGCTGCTGGCACTTACTTTAAAAATTTAAAAAAAACAAAGCAAACTGCCATTATAGCCAAAGATACAAGGTTATCAGGTTATGCCCTTGAACCGGCTTTGGTTTCTGGTCTTGCCTCTGCAGGAATGCATGTGTTTACTCTTGGACCTTTACCAACAAACGGCCTTGCAATGTTAACTAAAAAAATGAAAGCAAACATGGGCATCATGATAACTGCCTCTCACAACCCTTATTATGACAATGGATTAAAATTATTTGGTCCTGATGGTTTAAAATTATCTGACAAAATAGAAAAAAAAATAGAAAAATTAATTGATACAAAAACTACGATGCAACTATCAAATCCACAGTTACTTGGTCGTGTCAAAAGATTAGAAAATGGTAATGAAAAATATATAGATATTTTAAGAAATAATTTTCCAAAGAATTTCAGCTTAAAAGGAATGAAAATAGTCTTAGATTGTGCAAATGGAGCGGGCTATAAATCAGCACCAAAAATTCTATCTGATCTGGGCGCAAAAGTTATTTCTTTTGGCGTTAATCCAAATGGACTAAATATTAACTGGAAATGCGGTTCTACCTATCCTTATAAAATTCAATCAAACGTAAAAAAATATAATGCTAATATTGGCATAGCTTTAGATGGTGATGCAGACCGAATTATAATGTGCGATGAAAAATCTAAAATAATAGATGGAGATCAAATTATCGCAATGATAGCAAAAAGGTGGAAAAGAAAAAAAATTCTTAAAGGAGGGGTGGTAGGAACATTAATGTCTAATTACGGTCTACAAATCTTCTTTAAGAAAGAAAAAATCAAATTTATTAGATCAAATGTAGGAGATAGATATGTGAAAGAGGCAATGAAAAAAAATAATATTAATTTAGGAGGAGAGCAATCTGGTCACATCATATTAGGAAAATTTGCAACTACTGGCGATGGATTATTAGTAGCTTTAGAAGCTTTGTTTTCTCTGAGAAAGGGAAAAAAATCAAGTGAGATATTTAATGTTTATAAATCTGTGCCTCAAAAACTAATCAACATAAATGTTAAAAATAAAAATATTATCAATAGTTTAAAGTGCAAAAAAGCCATTCAAAAAGCTGAAAGTTTAATAAAAAATCATGGAAGATTATTAGTAAGAAAATCAGGCACTGAACCAAAAATAAGAATTATGTGTGAGTCTTTTAATAAAATTTTAATAGAAAAATGCATCAATAAAGTTAAAAGCTCTATTAAGTAATATGGTGCCTAAATCTAAAATTTTAATTATAGCTGGCTCAGATTCTTCAGGTGGAGCTGGCATACAAGCAGATATCAAAACAATTAGTTCTCTGGGATCTTACGCTATGACAGCAATTACTGCTATAACATCTCAAAATACAACAGGCGTCAAAACTATTGTACCAATAATTCCAAAAGAAATATCTAATCAAATAGAATTTACTTCAAAAGATATTAAACCAGATGCAATTAAAATTGGAATGTTGCATTCTGTAAAAGTTATAGAGGCTGTAATGAAATCTTTAAAAAAATTAAAAACAAATAAAATTGTATTAGATCCAGTTATGGTAGCTAAAGGAGGATCTAAACTAATTAATGATAAAGCTATTAAAATTATTAGAAAAAAACTAATTAAAAAAGTTTTTTTAATTACCCCAAATATTCCTGAAGCAGAAATTTTAACAAATTACCAAATTAAATCCGTTGACGATATGATTCATGTGAGTAAATTATTGATAAATTTAGGTGCAAAAAATGTTTTAATAAAAGGAGGTCATTTAAAATCAAAAAAAATGACAGATATATTAGTTAATAAAAAAGAAATAATGTTGTTTTATAATAAAAAATTTATAACTAAAAACACACACGGAACTGGCTGCACGTTATCTTCAGCAATAGCAACGTATCTTTCACGTGGAAAAGTATTAAAGAAAGCTTGTGAACTTGGAATTAAATATGTTAACCAAGCTATAGGATCTAATCTTAACTATGGCAAAGGTAATGGTCCTATTAACCACTTAAACTCAATTATAATAAACAAGAAATTTAGATAATGAAAAATGTAGTAGTTGTAGGTTCACAATGGGGAGACGAGGGCAAAGGAAAAATAGTGGATTGGCTATCTAGTGAAGCCGATATAGTTGTTAGATTTCAAGGAGGTCATAACGCGGGTCATACTTTAGTTATAGATAAAAAGGTTTTTAAATTAAGGCTTTTACCATCTGGCATTGTTAGAAAAGGAAAAGTTTCTATTTTGGGAAATGGAGTAGTGATTGACCCTTGGGCGTTATTACAAGAGATTAAAGAGATTAAAAAGCAAGGCATTGATGTAACCCCAAAAAATTTTATGATTTCTGAGTCTGCTTCGTTAATACTTCCGTTTCATCAAGAAATGGATGAGATAAGAGAAGATGCAGCGGGAAAGGGGAAAATTGGAACTACAAGAAGAGGTATAGGCCCATGCTATGAGGATAAAGTTGGAAGACGATCTATTCGAGTAATGGACCTACGATCAGAGACTAACTTAGATAAAAGATTAGAAAATGTATTAATGCACCATAATGCTATCAGAAAAGGTTTGAAAAAAAAAATTTATAAAAAAGATGATTTAAAAAAAGAATTATTAAAAATTGCTCCAGATATTTTAAAATTTGCTAACCCAGTTTGGTTAAAATTGGATGAGTTTTCAAAAGATAGAAAAAAAATTTTATTTGAAGGCGCCCAAGGTATACTGTTAGATGTAGACCATGGCACATATCCATACGTAACTTCTTCAAATACTGTTCCAGCTATGGCGGCGACAGGCTCTGGGTCTGGGCCAAATAAAATAAACTATGTGTTAGGAATCACAAAAGCTTACACTACTAGAGTTGGTAGCGGACCCTTTCCAACAGAGTTAAAAGATAAAATAGGAGAAAGTTTAGGAAAAAGGGGAAAAGAATTTGGTACAGTAACAGCCAGAAAAAGAAGATGTGGTTGGTTTGATGGTGTCTTAGTTCGTCAAACCATAAAGATAGCTGGCATTAACGGAATAGCTTTAACTAAGCTAGATGTTTTAGATGAGTTAGATGAAATTAAAATGTGTGTTGAATATGATTTAGGTGGTAAAAAATTAAATTATTTACCAGCGGCATCAGAAGATCAATTTAATATAAAACCAATTTATAAAACTTTCCCAGGCTGGAAAACTAAAACTCAAGGCGTAAGAAATATCAAAGATTTGCCTGAAAAAGCTAAAAATTATATTTATGCTTTAGAGGATTTCATAGGCGCAAAAGTATCAAGTATTTCGACAAGCCCTGAAAGAGATGACACTATATTAATTGAAGACCCTTTTAAAAATTAATTTTTTTTAACTGATGAAAATTTTCTAATTCGCAGGGAGTAAATTCTTTGATTTACTTGCATTGATCATAGATTTTTGTAATTTTTCAAAAGCTTTTGTTTCGATTTGTCTTACTCTTTCTCTACTAATTTTATATTTTTTACTCAGTTCTTCTAATGTTTTAGGATTTTCACTTAATCTTCTATTATCTATTATTTCTTTTTCTCTCGTGTTTAAAATTTTCAGCGCATCTTTCAGTAATTCTTTCTTATCATCATACTCTTGTTTTTGGGAAACAATCAACTCTTGGTCTAAACTATCATCCACTAACCAGTCCTGCCATTCGTCCGTTTCACCACTTTTTATTGGATCATTTAATGATTTTTCTTGTCCCATCATTCTTCTATTCATATTTATCACTTCTTCGGATTTAACATCTAGTCTTTTTGAAATTTCGTTTACTTGTTCATTTTTTAAATCACCTTCTTGACCAGGAGCAATTTGATTTTTGAGTTTTTTTAAATTGAAAAAAAGTTTTTTTTGAGCAGTTGTGGTGCCCATTTTAACAAGACTCCAAGACCGTAAAACATATTCTTGGATTGCAGCTTTAATCCACCACATAGCGTAAGTAGCAAGCCTAAATCCTTTATCAGGATCAAATTTTTTTACTGCTTGCATTAACCCTATGTTACCTTCAGAAATTAATTCGTTAACAGGTAGTCCGTAACCTCTATAGCCCATTGCAATTTTGGCAACTAATCGTAAATGACTTGTTACTAATTTGTGAGCAGATTGTAAATTTCCATTATCTATCCAATTCTTCGCTAACAAATATTCTTCCTCCGCATCAAGCATTGGAAATTTTTTAATTTGAGTTAAATATAAAGATAATCCACCTACAGAAGGTGAAGGTAAATTACTTACTGTATTTTTATTTTTCATTTTTAATTATTTATATACTAAATTGAAAATTTTTAATCACTCAGTTTTTCAAGTAAATTCAGCAATTTTTTGAAATCAGGCGGTAATTCAGACTCAAAAATAATAAATTTTTTGGTTAAAGGATGAGAAAACCCTAAACTTTTGGCATGCAATGCTTGGCCATTTAAAACAGATAGATTTTTTTCAAAATCCTTATTTATTTTTTTAAATTTTATATTTTTTTACCATACTGTTTGTCTCCTAGCAAAGAAACTCCCTTATATTGCATATGAACTCTTATTTGATGTGTTCTACCAGTTTCTAGCTTACACTCGATTAAACTAATTTTTGGAATATCCTTTATATTAAAAACTTTTAAAGTTTTATAATTTGTAATAGCTTTCTTTCCATTTACATCACTTACAGTCATAAGTTGTCTATATTTTTTATTCCTTGTAATTAAGGTTGTTATTTTTCCTTCTAGAGGTCTTATGACACCCCATGTTAAAGCTACATACCGTCTTTCAATTGAATGACTACTAAACTGTTTTCCAAGATTTGAATGAGCCAAATTATTTTTTGCAACAACTAAAAGACCACTAGTTTCTTTGTCAATTCTGTGAACAATTCCAGGTCTTAAATCACCATTAATATTTGATAATTTATTTTTATATTTATAAATTAGAGCATTAACTAAAGTATTTTCATGATTACCTGCGCCAGGGTGGACCACCATACCGGAGGGTTTATTTATGATCAAAATATTTTCATCTTCAAATTTGATATTAAGTTTTATTTTTGAAGCTTTAATCTCTTTAATTTTTTCATTAATTAATTTTACAGAAACATTATCATTCTCTTTTATTTTTTTTGATGCTAATTTAATTACTTTATCGTTGATACTCACATTGCCTTTATCTATAGTTTTTTTAATAAATGAACGTGTTAAATGGGTTATTTTTTCGGACAAAAAGACATCAAGTCTTTTTTCAGTATCACTTTTATCTATTGAAAATTTAATTGGGTTATTCATAATTAATATTATAGATTATAATCATATGCGTTCGTAGCTCAACTGGATAGAGCGCCTGACTTCGGATCAGGAGGTTGAGGGTTCAAATCCTTCCGGGCGCACCATACTTTATTCTATAAATTATTTTTGAATTTATTAACGTTTTTAGAAAATTCATCCCATCTTTTGTCGTATTGATGTACTATTAAATAAGGATGTCCAGACTCATTGATTAATTTTGATGTTTGATCAAATTTAATTTTTTTTAAGTAAAAAACAGTTGCGACGGGACCATTACCATTTGAAAGAAAATTAACATTTTTAATTATTGATTTATGAACTATATAATTTGCATGGCCTTGATCACATCCTCTTGCCTCAGGATCGGGCCTAAAAGTTAAAAAATATTTTAATTTTTTTTTATATTTGAACTTTGAAATATAAAATTCCATTAAATTCAAATATTCCTTAATTTTTTTTTCCTTTCCCAGAACAGTCCCTGAGCATAAAATTGTTTTTTTACTTATTTCATCTAATTCTTTTTCACCATAAGTTTTTATTATCCAGTGCGAATTATAAGGGCAGTCTTTTATAAAATAATCTTCTAAGAAAAAATTAATTACACCTTTATAATGAAATTTAAAGGGATCACCCTGAAAATATAAATCTCTACTATCACATAATAAAATATTATTAAAATTTTTATTTTTCAAATATTTAGAAAATAATTTATACCTATTGAATTGAATTGTTTTTTTATTAATATTTGTTTTGATGATATTACAATTATATTTCCTTAACCCTTCTTCAAGACCAATATCTTTATTGCCAATCACAAAACACACTTCTTCATGATAATATTTTCTTAGACTTTTTATAAAAAACTCGATTTGTTTAAACTCATATCCTACTGCTGCTGATAAAATTAAATTTTTATTCATAAAATTAAAATATTATTACTATTGAATAATCCAATCTTCTAAAAGTTTTTTATTATTCAATATATAATCTGGAAAAGACTCATCAATAGTAATTTTTTGGAGATTTAAATTTCTACCAAAGATATCTTTATATTCTTGAATTTTTTGATTTATTTTTTTTTCATCTGTATTATCT
>VMHT01015763.1_pt1 | contig 14895 bp, 10 predicted proteins | sample 4693611 | NCBI WGS metagenome assembly VMHT01 (sample SAMN12280063, study PRJNA550983) | marine metagenome | isolation source: seawater sampled from same location over 5 years 0.02-0.2 micron viral filtrate | place: USA: collected off the coast of southern California halfway between the port... ... | reverse complement strand
TACGTTTACTGAGAATAGTGAGGAGTACATAGTCCATCTGGACAACTACGTTGCTGCTACTGGTGGTAGTTACAACAGCACCACAAAGCAGACCACCTTTAACTTGAGCTGGATTAGTAGTATCGCAGATAAGTCTGTGAACCTGGTAGCTGTCAAGCCTGGTGCTGACGGTCTCATCGTCCTTGATGTTGATGTTCCTTCTAGCGGTACAACTGTGACCGTGCCTGGTAACGAGACCTCATTGACCTTTGGGTATGCATACACGATGCAGGTTGAATTTCCTAGGTTCTATGTGCAGAGGGTTTCTGGTGATCGTACTGTTAACGAAGAGCGTGGAAGCCTAGTTGTTCATCGCATTAAGCCTTCGTTTGGTCGTCTTGGTCAGTATGAAACAACTGTAAAAAGAACTGGTAAGGTTGACTATGTAGATGACTTCACTTCTAGTACATATAACCAGTACTTAATTGCTGATGTGCAAGTAGAAAATGAGTTTACTGGCACTGTACCTGTGTATGAAAAGAATGATAACTTTAGCTTATCAATCAAATCTAATTCACCTCTCCCCGCAACACTTATCTCTTTGACTTGGGAAGGTGACTATTCACCCAAATACTACAAGAATGTCTAAGTACATTTATCCACTAACTAAAGAGGTCGCTATACATGTGGCCTCTAATTTGCGCCCTGAAGACTATAGGGAGGTGACTGAGGGACATGGTCACAATCCTCTTCTTGCTCTCCTTGGAGGGGCTTCTAGTGGTTACTCAGCAGCCTTCATGATGCCTAACGGTAAATGGGGTGCTGCTGGAGGAGTAGGTCCCGAGAACGGGATCTGGATGCTATGCACTCCTGAAATAAACAACTATCCAAAGACCTTTGCACGTGAATGTAAACGTCTTATTGAAAGTAGACCAGAGAAGATGCTGTGGAATATTTGCGATAAACGCAATGTAGTTCATCTCAAGCTTCTTCGATTTCTAGGATTCAAGTTTCTTCGTGAAGTAACTCATGGTCCTAACAACTTAACCTTTATAGAATTTTGCCGTGTGCGATCCAGTAATCGGGGGAATAGCAATGGGTGTCGGCTCGGCGGCATCAGCCGTCGGCGGACTGAAATCCGCTGCTGACCAGAAAACTGCTGAAGTAAACAACTACAAAAGACAACTACAGATACGTTCAATTAAGTGGGACGGACAACGCGCCATGTATGGCACAAAGCTTGCCGAGTACGACACCACTGTTCAAGAGAATGTCTTGTCAGCTAGCCGGGCTTATGCAGATGAGCAAAGTCGTTTGAATGATCTATTCAAGCAAGCTGATACAAAAGGCTTAGAGGCATTCACCCGCCTTATGGAGAACATGAGAAACTACGGATCAGGTAGGACTGCACAACGACGTGAGGCACGTGACCTAGCTAAGTACGGAAGAAGTCAAGCATTAGCTACATCGAACCTTTTACGTGCTCATGAGAATTATCAGAGCAGAGTTGAGGGTATTCGAGAGAAGCTTCGTACTACTAATAGAGGTGCTTACGCAAAGGTTCAATTCAAACCACAACCTGGTGTAGCACCTGTCAAGCCGAATGTTGATATGACTGCGGCCAACCTGCAATTTATTGGAGGAATAGCTAGTGCAGTTGGTAGTGGGGTGTCTGCTTATAACAGCCTGAAACCGGACGCAGTTGGCAACCTTACTAATGCCCCTATGCCTGGTCCTGGTACGCCTGGTCCTGGTATGCCAAACGCATTCAATCAAGGAAGCGCATTCAGTAACTCATATGCCTTTGACTTTGGTGGCGCTCAGTTTGGTGCTGGCCCGTCATTCACTTCTAGCTTCACTCCTTCCTCATTTGCCTTTGGAAATGTTCCAAGTTCATTTAGCTTTACGGATTAATTATGACCACTTCCTTTCAAACATTTAACCAAGGTGGTCAGTTCCAAGCGGCACAAGTAGACCTTGGTTCTAATAATCTAGAGCAATTAAATCAACAACGTGTACAAGAGCTTGATCGTCAAAGCAATGCAATCCTTCAACGTGACCGACAGGCAGCTCAGGAAGTTGCTGAAGGCGCTAAGGGCTTAGCTCAATTCTCTGACTCACTGTCTTCCATACTTGTCGAACGACAGAAGAAAGAGAATGAAAAGCAGATGCTCGAAGGTATGCGGGACTACTGGTACAACGGTGCTGGCGAAGAGGAACAAGCTCAGTTCAAGGCTGACGAAGCAGCTTTAGGCGAAGCACGTTCTTTAGCTGATCAAGCTGCTGGTGAGTATGAACAGGGTGGTGGCGATACTTTCGTCGCTGAAGGTCTGCGTCAGCTTTCTGGCTGGAAGGCTTACGGCTATGCCAAAGCAATGTTGCAACAAGCTGGTGTCAGCTATGGCACTCACTATGCACAAAGAGGTCAAGAACTTGGTCTAAACGAAACGTCTGACCCACGTCAACGTGCTGCTATTGAACAGCAGATCCGCGAAGAATATATGCAGCCGTATGGGGAGTTAAATCCGATGCTGCTTCATGAGCATATGTTTCCGTCAATGCGTAGGTTTGAGCAAGGTGAACAACTTGCATACGCAAATCGTCAAGCAAAGCTTTTTCAAAAGCAGCGGGAGACAGAGCGTAACCAATCCCTATATGCAACCTTTGCTAATGCCGACCCTGGTCAGACCGCTCAAAATGTATTGCAATGGGTAGACCAGTACAAAGGTCAGTTTGGTGGAAGCAGGGGACTAGCTTATGCATCAGCTACAGAAGTTATTCGCGAAGGATTGGGTAGAGGTCTTATCGACCCAACTTCTTTTAGAAATGCATTAGATCAAGAAGTTACCTTGGATGACGGCACTGTCATCAAGCTAAAGGATCACCGTTCTAATGACCTTGCTTTACTTGAGCAAGCGGCGATTTCTGCTGAGATACAGAAAACCAATCGTCTGATTGAGTACAATGACAATGCAGATAAACTGCGTGTCCTTGATGCACGTGAAGCGTACATTAATAGTGATCGGTCTCAGAAATCATATGATGAAATCATTGGCGTTTTAAGGCTTACTGATTCAAAGCATTATGCCTTGTTATCAGGTCTCATGACTAATGAACAGTATGACGATCGAATGACCACTGCTGAGATTGATCGACGTCTTAACGCCGGTCAAATCGTTTCTAAAGAACTAGTTGATAAAATCGTTGATTACAAGACTCGTAATGAGTACAAGAAAACAGTAGTCCTGGACGATAAAACACATCCCCCTGCTGCTCTTCTTGAGCAAGCTGATACTGAAATTGAAGCTGCTGTTAAAGATGCGACTGGAGTCTTTGAGTACGACGACCTTCAAAATATATACGGTAAGCAGAATTCTCTTGCTTATTATCGTCAACGTTATCTGGCACTAAGGCAGGATAACCCAGCAGCCATGGCTCATGACTTGGCGATGAAAGAAACACTTAAAGCTATACCTGAACAATTTGATGTGAAAAAAGGTGGCTTCTTTCAGCGTCCTGGTTTGCTGTATCAAGCAGATAATATGAAAACGTATCAGGATGTAAGAGGCCGTCTTGAGAATGGGACTGCCAGTCTTGACACAAAGATAGAAGGTTTAGGCGATCAAGTAAAACAACTAAATGACTCAATACAAGCTAAAACAGGTATTACAACTTTCTGGCGTACTCTTGCCGATCAGCATGGGGTTGATGTTTATAACCTCATCAACACCAACCTTAGGGGATATGGTTACGAGGAGTTTAACCGCCCCAAAACTATTGCAGAACTCGATGCTATGTCAGCCGAGAGTCGGCGTCTGCTTCAATTTCATAAAACCTCTTCTCGTGAGCTAAGAGCTGCTACAGGCAGTGCTGAAGCTAATTGGTTTTTAGATTCAATTGCTTCTGTAGAGTCCCGTTCTTACGGCGGCTACGAAGCATTTAATCGCGGTGGTACTAACGGCGGCAACACTTCCATTGGTAGTGGTAACAGTACTTCTGACTTAGATAAACCGATTACACAACATACAATCGGTGAGATCAAACAACTTCAACTGTTGGCTCAGAATGATCCTAATGTCCTTCATGCTGTTGGTCGTTATCAATTCATTCAACCTACTTTCTTAGAAACAGCTAACTTGCTTGGTTTCGACGATAGCCAACCGTTTGATGAGAAAACACAGGACTTGTTTGCCTTGACTAGAGCAGCAGTTCGTGTGCAAGAAATGAATGGTGGTTCTGTAGCTGGTCTCTCTGCGGAGTGGATTGGACTTAAAAACTTACCACCAGAACAACTACAAAGAATGGTGGCGTTTGGTAGGAGCCTGCCACATTTCAGACAAGTACACACGTTGCTACCAGGGGTTGCTAAGGCAACACTGAAACCGAACTAAACTATGGATGAAATTACTACACCACCTGAGGAGAGTCTAAAGGATCGTTTAGACCGGAAAATCGAAGAGTATGAAACACATAATAAATCACTTACTCAACCATCTCCTGAAGAGGAACAACCTCAACAAGAGGAGGATGAGTTCAGCGACATTGGTGATGTTGCCCGTGAGATTGGTAGTGCATTCGCCGGTGGCCTGCAACAAACAGGCTCCGATCTAATAACTTTACCTGAGCGTGCTATCGACATGGCTCGTGGTGAAGATGTTGGCAGCGAAGATTATCGACCTGACATGGACATCTTCGGTGCATTTGAAAATCCTATTGAGACGCGAACTCCTTGGGGTGGGCTTATCAAGACACTGGTTAATTACGGCACGCTTGCTTTTGTCCCGATCCCCGGCGCTCGTGTAGGAAAGGTAGCTAGTGCTACTACAAAGCTAGGTCAATTGGGTCGCTCTGCACTTGTAGGTGCAAAGGTTGACCTAATTGCTTCTGGCTCACAGGAAGAGAACGCATCAGCAGTACTTGCTGAGTACTTCCCAATCCTGCGTACACCGTTGGCAACTGAGGATACTGATCACCCAGCCATGAAGACGTTGAAAAATGTCGTGGAGGGCATGGGTATTGGTGCAGTACTCGATGGACTAGTTATGTCCATTAAAGGCCTGAGGGGTTCAGATGAAGTTCTCAGACGTAACAAAAGCATTGAAGATCAGACCGTCGCTAAAGGTATAGATGAGGTGGCTGAAACACCTGAAGCTTTACGTGGTCATGCCAATAAGCCTGTAGCTGATCTTCCCCAAGGTGCACCTACGTCCAATGCTTCCGCTGGTGACGTAAACAAACAACTGTCACGTACTCGTAATGAGTTTGGTGCAGAAACTGGTTCTACTGACTCACTGACTCGACCTATCGAGTTGGATCGTATTGGTAAGGGCAACGTTGACTTGGCTCCTAAAGAGATCAAGCGAATCATGGAAGAGTTTGCCACTACTGACTATGTGGTCAGAGAGGTGGCTGAGGCTAAAAAAATGGGTATACCACTCCATGAGGTATGGGCTGACTCAACTACCTCGATGAAGGAGATGTTCGAGGGTCGTCTGAATACTGACTTGACAACCCGTGAATGGGCTGATGATTTCTATAAGCAGGGAATCAAGCGCAAGGTTCAGCTTGAAGATGGCAGCTTTGAAGAGATCGAGATCATGGATCCAAACATGATTCCTGCTGCTGACCTACTCAAAGGTTCGTTGCTTAAAGAGATCCGTGATTTAGGTGTTGCTGGCCGTGAGCTACAAGACCTGTATGACCTGGGTGATACTGACGGACCTGCCAAAGCATTGTTCGACAAGTTTGCTTCCCTGGTTGCGATTACTAAGCAGTCTAGATACTTCACTGGTTATGACCTTCAGTCTGTCAAAGGTGTAGATGGTCTGCCTAAGAAGGCTGTTTATCAACAAGAGGTTAACGAGGATATTGGTAAATCTATCGATGCTTTCCGTACTGCCTTCACCATGGCTGGTGAAACTGGAGACAACGAGTTGTTCAAGGCATACATGGAAGTTGCTTCTATGCTCGACGATGTCACGAACCTGAATGACCTGGACAACTTTTTCCGTAAGAAACTACGGGGAGGAATGTTGGACGGTAAGAAACAGACAGGTGAACTGATTAAAGAGCTTGAAGGTGTGATGATCCATAGCGTCCTGAGTGGTCCTAAGACCCCTATCAGGGCAATCATGGGTACTGCCTCTGCAACATTCTTACGTCCTATGGCAACTGCTCTTGGGGCAACTTTTAGTGGTGACGTGGTTACACGTAAATCATCACTAGCTGCTCTGAACGGAATGATGGGAATGCTTCCTGAAGCTTTCACGCTGTTCCGTAAGAAGCTTGATGGTTATTTCTCTGGTGATATTGCCACTGTTCAATCTCGATATGTAGAACGAACAAAGGCTGATCAAAAGTGGAAACTCTACGGAGACTGGGCAGAGAAGCGTGGTAGTGATGCTGATAAGGCTGTGTTCCGTGCTGCCAACATGGCTCGCGCTATGAACGACAGCAACTACTTGTCATACTCAACAAAGATTATGGCTGCCACTGATGATGTGTTTGGTCATATCCTTGCTCGTGGCAAGATGCGTGAACGCGCTATGCGTGAATCTCTTGAGCTTGCAAGTAAAGGTGAGTTTACTGAGATCACACCCGCAATCCTTAGGAAGGCTGAAGAGAAGTTTGCTAAACAAATCCTTGATGAGGATGGCAATATCATTGATGATGCTGTCAAGTATGCCAAGCGTGAATCAACTCTGACTAAAGACTTGGAGGGATTCTCTAAGGGTCTGGAGACACTGTTCAACTCAAACCCCTGGGCTAAGCCTTTCTTCTTGTTTGCACGTACTGGTGTAAACGGTTTGGAACTGACTGCAAAGTACACACCAGGATTTAACTTCTTAGTTAAAGAGTTTAATGATGTTGCGTTTGCTACTGTCAAAGATGTTGAAGCCGGAAACCTAACTAAGTACGGTATCAGCACTTTTGAAGAACTACAAAACGCCAAGGCTCTACAAAACGGACGCCTTGCTATTGGATCTGCTGTTGTATCAATGGCATCCATGATGTGGATGTCGGGAAACATGTCAGGTGATGGTCCGACTGACAGACAAATGCGTCAGTCCTGGGTTGATGCTGGCTGGAAGCCTCGTACTTTCACACTTGGCGGTGTGCAGATTGGTTATGAAGCGTTTGAACCATTTAATCAAATCATGTCAACTATCTCCAATGTGGGAGATCACAGCCTATTGATGGGTGATGAGTGGACTGAAGATCAGCTATTAAAGATTGCAATGGTTGTTGGACAAAGTGCTGCTAGCAAAAGCTATCTCACTGGTCTGCAACAGTTCGTCGATCTTTTCTCTGGTCAACCTGGTCAACACAATCGCATCATCGCAAGCTTGATGAATAACACTCTGCCTCTGTCTTCCTTAAGGAATGAGATCGGCAAGTTATTTACACCACACATGCGTGAGTTGGATTCTGGGATTCTTGATTCTATTCGCAACCGCAACTTAATCACTGAGAATATTACTGATCAAGCACTACCTATTAAGTACGACATGTTGAATGGTCGTCCTATCAAAGACCATGACTTTATGACACGTGCTTTCAATATGTTCTCTCCTATCCAGTTCAACCTGGATCAGGGACCTGGTCGAAAGCTGCTGTTCCGGAGTGGGTATGACTCACGTCTGTCTGTGTATTACGCACCAGACAACACTGATCTTTCCAAGCTGCCTGCTGTTCGCTCCAAGTTTATGAAAGCTATTGGTGATCAGAACTTAGAAGCTGAACTAAATAGACTTGCTTCTGAACCACGTATCCAAGCAAGTATCCGCAAGATGGAGAAAGATCGTGTTTCTGGTAACCGTGATTATGAGCCGATGAAGGCTTACTACCACACGAAAGTTATTGGAGCACTGTTTAATAAAGCCCGAAGACGTGCATGGAGCACCATTCGCAATGAAGCTGACGTCCGTGCAGCGATTGCTGAATCTCGTAGCGAACGTATTGAAAATAGACAAAGTCAACAACAAACAACCTACGGACAACTTGAACCCGTTCTTAGAATGAACAAGTAATGGCAACAGCACTAACAACTGAACATTCTTATACAGGTAATGGCTCCACCACTAATTATTCTGTTACATTTACATATTTAAAAGAAGCAGATGTCAAGGTAACACTTGATCATGTTGCTACAACTGCATACACGTTTGCTAACGCTTCAACCATTTCATTTACTACTGCTCCTGCTAATGGAGTTGGTATCCGTATCTATCGTGATACTGATGTAGATGCAGCCCGATTTGTTTTCTCTTCGGGTTCTGCTTTAAAAGCTACTGAACTTAACGAAAACCTAGAGCAGCTTTTACTGGCCGACCAAGAGCTAATCAGCGAAACTGGTCTGGCTAACGAAGCTGTATCTACGGCAAAGCTACGTGATGCTTCTGTCACTACAGCAAAGCTTGCAAACCTGGCTATTACATCTAGTCAACTTGCAGCAAACGCAGTTATTACTGACAAGATCAATGATGCTGCGGTGACTACTGCAAAGCTGGCAGATAGTTCTGTTACCTCAGCCAAGATTGCTGATGGTGGTATTGCTACTGCTGACCTAGCAAATGACGCTGTTACCAGTGACAAGATCGAAGACAATGCAGTCATCGAATCGAAGATCACTAATGGCGCTGTAACAACCAACAAGATTGCTGACAACAATGTCACGACTGCAAAGATACTTGACGCGAATGTCACCACTGCAAAGATTGCCGATACGAATGTCACCACCGCTAAGGTGGCTGATTCTGCGGTAACTACGGCAAAGATTGCAGGTGATGCAGTCACCAGCGCAAAGCTGGCCGATTCTGCCGTGACGTCAGCCAAGATTCTTGATGGCACGATCAGCACTGCTGATATCGGAGATGGTCAGGTGGCTACGGCCAAGTTGGCTACTGGTTCTGTAATCGAAGCCAAGATTGCTAACGATGCAGTCACGACCTCGAAGATTGCTGCTGGAGCTGTAACTCAGCTTGAGTTGGCTCTGGATTCTGTCCAGACCACCAGGATTGCTGACTCTGCTGTTATTACAGCAAAGATCGCAGATAATGCTGTCACAACAGTCAAGATTCCTGATAGCAATATTACGACTGCAAAGATTGCAGATAATGCAGTTACCACTGCCAAAATACTTGACGTCAATATCACTACGGCAAAGGTTGCTGATGACGCTATAACTTCAGCCAAGATTGCTGATGATGCTGTTATCACTGCTGCTATTGCTGATAACGCCGTCACCTCTGCACAGATCGCTACCAACGCTGTTGGGGCTACTGAGTTAGCTAACAATGCAGTCGATGGTCCTGCCATTGCTAACAATGCTGTTGGATCTGACAAGATTGTTGATGCCAACATCACTACGGCAAAACTTGCTACTGGTTCTGTAACCACCGGCAAGATCGCCAATCTTGGTGTTACTACCGGCAAGATTGCTAATGACGCTGTAACCGTTGACAAGATCAACGATGGTGAAATTACTGTCGCTAAGATGAATGGTGCTGCTGTTGTTACTAACAGTGAGCAAGCTACAAGTACACCTAACGACACGTCGTTCTTTACGACCGATGCAAGTGATGGTCGTTACTTCCGTCAGGACAGTACTGAGACTATTAGCTCTGGTGTGGCCTGGTCTGGTAGTGACACGAAAATTGCAACTACTGGAGCCATTGATGCACGTATTGTTGACCTTGTGGAAGAGGTTGGTGGATTCGTTCCTATTGCTAACGAAACCAGTTTTCCGGCTCTTAACCCTGATGTTAATAACGGTGCAGGTACTATCGTCAGCGTTTCGGCTATTGGTACATCTCGTACTCCTAGCTCAGGCTCAGTCACGATTGCCAACGGAGCAGGAACAGGAAACACAGTAACTATTACTGGTGTTGGTTCTCAGGTACTGACTGCTGGTTTTGGCATGTTAGTCGAAACAACTGGGACACTACATACATACGCGTTCCATCGTCTGTCGGCTCCTGCCACCAACGTAAACACAGTTGCTACAAACATCACCTCGGTGAATGCTGCTGCGACCAACATTAATAGTGTTGCTAACTTTGCTGATGTCTATCAGGTAAGTGCACAAGACCCCACAACACGTGGAACTGGCGGAAACGTTGTAGAGGGTGACCTGTATTACAACACTGCCCAGAACGTCATGAAGGCGTACAACGGCAGTTCGTTTGACAAGATCACTCCTGACTCGTCACAGCTCAACGACATTGCGATCGTTGCTAATGACATGTCACACACCAGTGACCTTGGATCCGTGGGCGACGCCCTGGTGACTGGTCAGACTGGCGGTGCTTTGGAAACTTGTGCAGACAATATCTCTGATATTCAGGCTGTAGAAAACTCTATTGCCAACGTTAATATTGTTGCTGGCAATAACGCTAACGTAAATACCGTTGCTGGTATCTCTGCAAACGTGACAACTGTCGCTGGCATATCTAGCAATGTAACTGCTGTTGCTGGAAACGCGACTAATATTAATGCAGTAGCTGCTGATGCCACAGACATTGGTGCTGTTGCTGGTAAAGCTACTGAAATAGGAAGATTAGGTACTGCTGATGCGGTTGCAGACTTAGCAATACTTGGAACTACAGATGTTGTATCTGACTTAAATACTTTAGCTACTACAGCAATCGTGTCTGATATGGACACATTGGCAGACATATCAACCAATATAACTACAGTTGCTGGTATTTCAGCCAATGTAACTGCCGTAGCTGGTAACAACTCAAACATTACTGCTGTTGCAGGTAATAACGCTAATGTAACTAAGGTTGCCAATGTTGATGGCGACGTAACTACTGTTGCTGGGATTGATAGCAATGTGAACACAGTTGCAGGTATTGCTAGCAATGTCACTACAGTTGCTGGTGTTGCTCCCAACGTAACTACTGTTGCTGGTATTCATGGCAACGTAACTACTGTCGCTAACAACAATGCAAACGTTACGACCGTTGCTGGTTCTATTGCCAACGTAAATACAGTCGGCGGGTCTATCGCTGATGTCAATCGTTATGCAGACGAATATGTCATTCAGTCCAGTGTTCCTAGCAGCCCGTCTGCTGGTGACCTCTGGTACAACACCACTGCGAACACGCTGAACTACTACAGCGGTTCAAACTTTGTAGGTATTGCTCCAGGTATTGCTTCTGTTTCTCTGGATACCAGCCCTGCCCTTGGTGGCACTCTTAACGCGTCAAACAACAACATCACTAACGGTGGCACATTTACTGCTGCAAGTTTTGTTGGTGCACTTACCGGCAATGCGACTGGTCTTAGCGGTACTCCGAATATCACTGTCGGAACTGTTGACGGTTCAAATCTTTCTATCGACTTCGGCACTCTCTAATAATGGCAAAACTACTTAAACTTCGACGCGGAACCACCTCTCAGCACAGCTCATTTACGGGTGCCGAAGGTGAACTCACGGTCGATACAACTAAAGACACAGCCGTCGTACATGACGGATCTACAGCGGGCGGTCGTCCGCTTCTGAGGGAAGACCTCAATAACATGCCTGCCTCCGGTGTGAGTGCAGGTACTTATGGTTCTAGCTCTGCTATTCCTGCACTTACGGTTGACGTAAAGGGTCGGGTTACTGGAGCTACTACGACTGCAATTGACAGCACGGCCATCACAAATGGTAGTGCTTCTGTAGCAGTTGCAAGCAACGGTCCCATCACTGCTACCGGTAACCTTGTTGTTACTGGAACTGTTGATGGTCGGGATGTAGCTGCTGACGGTACGAAACTCGATGGCATTGAGTCTGGTGCTACTGGCGATCAGACTGCTGCTGAGATTCGATCATTAGTTGAATCAGCATCCGACTCCAACGTATTCACAGATGCCGATCACAGCAAGTTAAACGGGATTGAGTCTGGAGCTACTGGTGATCAGACTGCTGCTGAAATCCTTACTGCAATTAAAACAGTTGATGGTGCTGGTTCTGGTCTAGATGCTGACTTGCTTGATGGTCAGAGTTCTGATTTTTACCGCAATGCAAGCAACCTTAATGCAGGCACGATATCTGCATCAAGACTGCCTACGTTGAACACCGTGCCCAGTGGTGCAATCTTCCTTTGGTCTGGCGCAGCTAACGCTCTTCCTACTGGTTATGTCCTATGTAATGGAAGTAATAGCACACCTAACCTTCAGAACCGTTTTGTTGTAGGTGCTGGTGATAGCTATGCAGTTGATGCAACTGGTGGTACTAATTACACCACTATTGCAACCACAAACCTACCAAGTCACACACATAGCACTGGTAACCACAGCCACGGTGTTAATGATCACTCACACTCTACTCCTAATCACAGCCACGGCGTTAATAGTCACACGCACTCAACGCCAAACCATAGTCACGGTGTAAACAGTCACTCGCACTCAACACCTAACCACAACCACAACATGAATTCCCACTCACACAGTGGGAACACGAGTAATACGGGTGGTCACAGTCACAACACGACTTTTTATAACGCAGCAAGTAGTCGAAGTGGTCCTAATGACGGTCCACAGAACAGCCGTCGCGGTAACTCATTTAACCGTGGGACTGACAACACTGGTGCCCATAACCACAGCTTTAACACTGGCAACGCTGCATCTAACACCAATACAAGTGGTGGCGGAAACACTGGTAACGCAGGCGCTAACACCTCTAACAGTGGTGGTAGTAACACTGGCGGTGCTGGTGCAAATACAAGTAACAGTGGCGGTAGTAACACCGGCAATGCAGGTGCGAATACCTCTGCTGTAAGTGCAGGAACTACTGGATCAACAGGTGGCGGAACTGCCATTGAGAACCGGCCTCTGTACTACGCCCTTTGCTACATCATGAAAACCTAATTATTAATCCACCATGAAACATCGTTCTATTTTCAATAAAAGCATTCTTGTACTTGAGAACCAACTGTCTCCTCAGTTTTGTTCACACATGATCAATAAGTTTGAGGAAAAAGGCCAGGACAAAGGTGCTGGTCATACTTTTGGCGGCTATACGCCAGCAATTAAACAGTCAACTGACTTGCAGATTTCATTTGGTTCTGGTCTAGACGACTGGCAGGCAGAAGACCATGAATTAAGTGAAACTTTAACTAATGCTGTTATTAAATATATACAGCATATAGATAAAGTTTTGCCTGGTATTACTGTTAACGGTGAGATGTTTGATCTCGGTCACCAATTGCAAAGAACTTGTCCTGGTGGTTATTATACTTGGCACTCCGATGCTGCTGATAGTCGTCAATTAACATACATCTGGTATTTAAACGATGTTAATGGTGGAGGTGGTTATACAGAGTTCTGTGATGGTACTAAGGTTCGTCCAAAAGCTGGGAGGATGCTAATCTTTCCGGCTGATTTTCTTCATGTACATCGTGGTGTAACACCTAAGAAGGATTTTAAATACATTATTACTGGGTGGCTTTACTCTAAGCTTACTGGTAATGAAAAAGTGATGACAAACTCAGGTATTTATCTGCCACAACACAATCAACAATCACACGAAAATAACAATGACAGTAAACTGGAGTGTAACGGGACTAGAGAGATCCACTGACACTGATACAGTTTTCAAGGTCATTTATGGCCTTGAACTTGTAGTAGATGGCGACCAAAAGTATACCCTTACTGACTGTGAATATACAGTTGATGGGGAGAATACTATTCCGTTTGAAAACCTGACCCCTGAAATCTGCCTTGGCTGGGTGAGGGATGGTCTTGGTTCTGAAGGAATCGCTGAAAGAGAAGCATACATCGATAGTTTGTATACCCCTTATGTCGGGCAATCCGATACTTTACCCACTAACTGGCCTACCTAATGATCACACTTATCCGTCCAATCCTTTTCTCCTTTCTTCAGTCTCAAAAGGTCAAGCTTCTCATCGTAGATATGCTGACCAAACTAGCTGAATCTACTGATAACGACGTAGATGATAAAGCTGTGGAGTTCATCCGCAACGGCCTATTTCCTGCTAAGCCTCTGGACTGATGGACTTAGGCGAGCCTCCTGTACTTCCGTATATAAGGCTCCCTGAGGCACTGTCATTACCACGTCCGGCACTAGATGTTCCACGAGCGGAATTGCCTTATTACAAGCCGCTTGTGGTGCCTCCTAGTGACCTAAGACCACCTCCGGGTGTTAAAGGAACTACAGAGTCAGATAAAGAAAAACCTAAACCTAAACCTCCTCCGGTAAAACTACCGGACATACCTACAGACACACGAGAGATAGACATTCCATTCACGGATGTCACGATGCCTCTCCCGTCTAATGAAATACTTGTCACGGCTGGTACTACAGCCACCGTGTCTGTTGCGGCCACCCTTACAGCAACAGCAGTCTTTAAATGGACTGTAACTGCAATGAAGCCAATACTTAAACAGGCATGGACAAAGATCACAAAAAGGGTGAGTTCATCAAGTTCATCGTCCTCTGCTGGTCAGCAGGACTCTTGACTGCAAGCTATGCAGGATGGATGCCAAAGATGGATCCCACTTACGTCGCGTCAATATTGAGCGGCACCCTCGCAACCTTTTCTATTACACGAGAAAAAAAGGAATGAAGAAGCTATTAATGTTATTGCTATTAGCTGCTCCAGTTTCTGCCCAAACTGTCACCCCACAGTTCACTCAGGGGTCAATGCAATCGACTACCACCACCACGGTTGACATTGAACGCACTATTGAACAAGAAGTCATGGGTGGTGATTATTCATCATGGAGTGGTTCAAACGTTACACCCAGTTCCGATATCGCTGGAGAAAGTACAACATTTTCCGTAACTACGGCTGGAGACCCTTGGACTCTAGAGCTGACAACACGATCAGCAGGCGTAGTGGAAACAATCGATATCACAGAAAGCATCGACCAAACTTCTACTACTACATCGCTTTCTATCTTCTC
>VMHT01064776.1_pt1 | contig 14896 bp, 25 predicted proteins | sample 4693611 | NCBI WGS metagenome assembly VMHT01 (sample SAMN12280063, study PRJNA550983) | marine metagenome | isolation source: seawater sampled from same location over 5 years 0.02-0.2 micron viral filtrate | place: USA: collected off the coast of southern California halfway between the port... ... | reverse complement strand
TCAATATAGCTCATATGTTTAGGATATTCTAATGTTATCTTTTTCAACCAATTTTGGTCTTCACGAGCATTTGTATCAACATCAGTGCGATAAATTTTTTTGTATTTTTCATGCCAGAGACACCACTGCCAAGGAAACCTCTCAAACTCTTGATAACCTGTCTGATTAGATTTACTTCTTTCAATGGGTGTTAATGTGAATGGTCTGTTGATATTCGGTTTTACAATGAATCTACCACCCCTCACTTTAGCGAGTTGATTAAATCCTATTACATCAGGTTCATTTGTTTGAAATATTGGTAAATCTTCAATATGATTCACTACAGCCTCACAGAAGTATTCATCTAATTCATCATCGTCATCAAGATGCATGAAGTATTTACCTGAACACATCTTTTGCATCATGTTCCTTTTATCACATAATAAAATTGACCTATCATCACAGATTGATACTATTTCAACTTTCTTTTCATATTTACCCTGTTTAATCTGTTTATAAATACCATCTATCAACTCGTTAAAAGTTTCTTTTCTTTCAATGAGTGTTGGAATTAGAATTGATATAAGATATGTCATTTTATTTATGAAATATTTTTTTTGTGAATTATATTAAATGCCTAAACGGAATAGTAAAAAATCACATGTGAAACATGCTGAAGATTTATTGAGTGAATTTCCAAAGATATCTATACTGACTCCCTTGTATAATCGCAATAAATGGCTTCCTATGATGTTATGTAATCTTGTAAATTTTGACTATCCAAAGGAAAATCTTGAATGGTATGTTCTTGACTCTAAAGATGGTGATAAAGATGTAAAATTAATCCCAAATGATATTATGAAAGAGAATATTGAAAAGATGATTCATCCAATAAAATTGAAATATGAATATATTAATCGTAAAATGACAATCGCTGAAAAGCGTAGTTATTTAAGCAAGAATATGACTCATCCTTATTTTGCGAATATGGATTCAGATGATATTTACATGGATTCATATTTGAAATATGGAATCAGTATGTTGAAACAAAATAAAGTAGGATTATGTGGTTCTCCTCAAATGATATTTATTTATCCTCATTTAGATTATAGAATTACAGCGATTCAATGTGAAGCAAAGCGTCAGATGCACGAGGCTACGATGATGGGAACAAAAAAATATGTGAGAAGTATGAATTATTATACTCGTAATGATGAAAAGGGTGAAGGAGCATCTTTAGTAGATGGAAATGAAATGAATGTCGTTAAAACTGAATGTGCTTTATGTATGATATGTGTGTGTCATAATACAAATACTTGTAATAAAGATTCATTTGAAGAGGCGAATATTCAAGATGCTAAAATATCAGGTATCAAACTTGAAATTTTAGAAGACATTATGAAAGATGAATTAGAAGAAGGTAAAATTAATAAGAGTAAATTTACAATCCCTGATATTAAGCAGTGATTTCCTTGTGAGAGACTTTAATACTCTTACCCTGACGCATCTTCGCCATCATTTTCATGCGATGAGATTTACGCTCTGAAGCACTCATACCATCCTTTATTTTATCCATATGTTTCTTTAAATCTAATTTTTGTTTATCCGTGAGTTTCTTAACCTCACGCTTCTTTTTAGCAGGTGCTTCTTGAACTGGTTCAGGTTCAGGTTCAGGCGATGGTTCAGATTTGGGCGATGATTCTGGCGATTTCTTGTATCCTTTAGGCATTTTATAATATCATTAGACAAAAAAATTTAAAATAAAATTAAATATTAAAATGAGTGAAAGTGAAGCATTAATAGATGTTGAACCCATGTCGGTAGATCAGTTGGCAGGAGCATTCGTTATGATTGCAGGAGCCATCGGGTCTTTATTACTCGTCATATGGCAGAGTAAATGTCATTGTAAGATGAATTTATGTTATATATTTTCTTGTGAAAGAAGACCTCCTAATGAAGAAGAAATGAAATCACTAAAACAACAGGGTAAGGCGATGAAAAAGAAAACAGATAAGATGATGAAAAAAGAAGAAAAGATCCTTGCTAAAGAAGATGAAATATTAGATGAAGTTGAATCACAAAAGAGTTTAAGTAGAAGCAACAGTAAAGTTGAATTGGAAACAATAAATTTAGATTCACCTAAAGTTTAATATTTAAAAAAATTTTAATGAATTGTAATATAATGACAATCAGAGAAAATACTAAAGGAATTGTATATACTGATGAAACTGAATATATTAAAGCATTTGAAAAGAGTTGGGAAGAGGAGACTAAAAGAATCGGTGAAAATGTAAAAAAGAAAAGAGGTCGCCCAAGGAAAAATACTCAACAGAGTATTACATTCACAAAAGGAGAATATATTTTAGATTTCTCTTGATTAAATTTTCTATGATTCTATAAATGAAGATATTTGTGATAAATTTAGATTCAGCAGAAGACAGATGGTCTCATTATGAAAATGATAAAAGATATACACGATGGTCTGCAACGAGTGTAGATGACTTGGCTGATGATCATCCAATTTTCAAAGACATGGTGAGCATGTGGAATATTGACCCAAATGAACATAACTGTAAATGTGCCTGTTATATGAGTCATACAAGACTATGGAGATATATCATTGATAATCATCTTGAAGATGTATTAATTCTTGAAGATGACGCAAAATTAGTGAATCCAATCCCTGATACATCTGAACTTCCTCAAGATGGATTTACATATTTAGGAGGATTTACATCTCACTTAAGATTAACTGATGGTTCTAAAAAAGTTGAATTTGAAGAAGGTATTAATACAATTAATCATGCAGATTATCGCATGTTAATGATGATGGCGTATTATATACCGAATAGAACTGTCGCATATAAAATGTTACAAAGTGTTACTGAAAGGGGTCGTCCCAGAGCAATTGATACAATGGTGCGTCATACTCACAGAAGACAGTATGTCAGCTATCCTGCATCATTTATTGAAAGGGATGACCCTTCACAGATTCGCAAAAAGAAAAGAAAACATTCAAATGAATTCTATGAATGGATTTAATTTCTAACGATTCACTAAAATGTTAAACGATGAAAAATTGGCTATAATGATTGCATGTTTCTTACATTGTGATAAACCTGAACTCGTTGAATATTTACAAGATTTAATTATGATAATACAAGACCATGAATCATATGATGACGAAATGTCTTCAGATGATGAAATTGAAGATTTTCAGGTAATCCAAGATGAAAATGGTTTCTTTTCACTGAAGTAAAATTTGATTTAATTAATTAATCAATCACATTAAAAAAAAATAATTATTCATTATAAATATGCCTAAGAAATCAAAAAAGGATGGTCCCTGTTTTACTCGCACAAATAAAGCAGGTCAGAAATATACTACATGTGTAGGAGAACAAAAGCGTAATGTAAAATTACAAAGAGAAATCAGTAAATTACATGGCAGAGAAAAGAAGAAGGTCACAAAGGCAGAATTTGATGAAGCAAGGAAAGGATTACAAAAAAAAGTCGCTAAACCTAAGGCGACACCTAAATCAGGTGTAGTGAGTTTAGAATTTTTAAAAGAACTTTCAGAAAAAAAAGGATATTCTTTTGACCCGAATATCGCCTTCAAAACTCTAAAAGTTGGAGATAAACAAAGACTACTCTTAGTGAATGGCGATGAGAAAGTAGTTGAAGTAGTATCCAGTGATGATAAAGGGATCACATTTAATGAATATAATTTTGAAACAAAAAGAACGAAACTACATGATGGTCCCAACACTCAAAAAAACCCTAAATTTTACGTCCAAACAATACTTGGTGATAAGAAGAAAGGTAAATATAAAGTCTCTTGGTCTCAGTATTTTCAAGTGAGGAGGACAGATAAAAGTGTTAATGTAGTGAGTCCAGTTAATACTAAACCTCGTAAGAATAAATAAGTTTAATTCATTATTTAAAATTAAATCGTCTTTTATAATCAGTGATTGATGCCCCCCTTGTCTCCTTATTCCAAAGTATCCAACGACTTAACGCTCCTGCAGACACAGGATTATTCCAGTTCTCATTACGACGATGTCGTTTTAGGTATCGTTGTTTTTGCTCTTTATTTCGGGTTTTGGTGTAGTCGTCCATGCCAGATGCTCCAAAATGAACTGTCTTCGTTCTTCCATTTGACATAGTAAATACAGCCATGAGTTTTTTTTCAGGTTTATTACTCTTTTTAATTACAACTTTTTCTGGTTTGCTCATTTTAAAATATCTAATATATTTAAATGGTCACTACAAATAAACATAAATTTAACAAGAAATACAGACAACCTAAGGATCAGGCAAATTCTAAAAATGATATCAGTAGATTAACAGGGATACCAAAAAGCATCTTAGATGATGTCTTTGACAGAGGTGTCGGGGCATTCAAGAGTAATCGTGCATCAGTAAGGCCTTCTGTAAAATCTAAGGAGCAATGGGCGATGGGTCGTGTGTATTCATTCGTTATGAAACAACCAGGAACATGGAAAAAGGCAGATAAAGACCTCGCAGAAAAGGTAAAGAAAAAAAAGATCAAAGGATACCAAAGGTGAAATATTCACGTTAAATATTTAAAAATTAATTTGTGAGTAACTGTAAATGAGTGTCAGAAGCAAACTTACTGAAATGAGTAAAATTTTCGTAGAAGTCATAGATGAATATGAATCGCTAAAAGAACAAAATAAAATTCTACATGATAAATTAGCAATTAAAGAGGCAGAACAAGAAGAAGAAGCGTTACTCATATGCAATCTTTATGAACGATTAGAAGCTCTTGAATTAAATAAGAGTAATTAATCATCGCATATCGGTCATGTTTGATGAAAACTTTGATTTTAGATTTTGAATAGATTATATTACAAGAAACGAGTAAATAATGGATACAATGTATAAAAACGCCTCTGATGGTCTCAGCACTCTATACACTCACGTAAATCATCAAGAGAAAAAACTCATAGAGAATAAAGAAGAGATTCAAGACCTTAAACAACAAATAAAGGCTCTCAAAGAGCAACAAGAGCATTATCAAGACTACATTGAAGAGGCTCTTAATATCTGTGGATTTCAAGAAGGTGATTCAATTATAGACGCTGTAAAGACTCTTAAAGAAGAAAATGAAAAACTCAAAGAAAATGTTATGGATGAATATGGAGATTAATCAAAACTAATTTCATAATGACCTCTTCTAAATTTAAATTTCGGTATTAAATCATCTTTATTAATTTTTTTTTGTTCCAGAGTCTTTTTCACTTTGGGTGAAATCTTCATTTGAATTTTTGTTCGGATTTTAGGATCTTTATTTAATTCATCTATTGCTCTACGACATGTCGGTATATCACAATGATTAGCGACTAATATTCCATCTTGATATATTGCATCGTGTGTGAGGTATTCAGTAAATGAAATCATATAACCATTACGTGAATAATTAATTAATCTTTTTGCTCTTTGAATCATTTCAGATTTTTCTCTGTAATTTAACTCTTCATTGCATTTTTGTTCGCTTAAATATTTTAAGAGGTCTTGATTTGTGTAAAAATCAGGATATTCATTATTCCAACTAATATCGTATTCATTCAAGGTTTCAACGAATTGGGAGTTTAAATCAGTCTTATTGTATTGTTTAGGATCATCAAGAGGTATATCATATGTATTGATTATTTCAATAATATCTTTTTTAGTGAAAGATTTATGAATCATTTATTTTCACAAACAAAAAAAATTTACATATTAATTGAGTGTAAAATATACGAGGGTATGACGCTCCCCTGTAAATGGTGCGGTTTCATGATAATATTTAGAACCATCAAACTCAAAAAAATTATTCTTGATATCAATAGCTGTAGGAGGTTCATGTTCCCCATCATAATAAATTAAGAGTTCTCCACCTTCATAATCACCATAACCAATTATCCTTGAAACACCGACATTATTTTTATCAATATGCTTTTTACATTGATAATTTTTATTGAATTGAATTGTAGTGAATTCAAAATCTGCTACTGAGGATGCTAATTCATATATTTTTTTGTATTTTTCACAACTGTTTCTTCTATGATCTTGGATTCTTCTGCCTGTAACTGATGCATCCTTGTGAGCCCACGAGTATATTTTACCTAAGACAAATCCATGATAGAACTTGTCACCTTCATTTAAGATATTTTTTCTGACATGATTTCTTGGATATTTGAAATTCAAAAGATGATTGGTTAATTCTTCCATTATTATTATCTATCTAAAATAAATTAAGATGAAAATAAGTATTTGTTCTTTCAAACGGCACGATACCATTCGTCAAAAAACCCTTTCCGTTTTACTGAATGCTGGATATCAACCTGAAGAGATTGATTTATTTGTAGCAAATCAAAATGAATATGAACTTTATAAAAGTGTTGTCCCTGAAGGTATTAATATTATCATAGGTGTTGAGGGGCTTAAAGAAATTCGTGAATTTGTATTTAATTATTATGATGAAGGGACACATATCTTATCAATTGATGATGATATTGAAATCATCAGACAATATGATAAAGCAACAAATAAGTTGATACCTGTTAAAGATTTGAAATCTATAGTTGAACGTGGTTTTAGCGAATGTATCAAAAATGATCTTAAATTATGGGGATTGTATCCAGTTCAAGGTAATCCATTCTTTATGAAAAATTCAAAAGAGATTACATATGATTATAAATTTATCATCGGTAATTTTTTCGGTTGTATCAATTGTAAAGATATGAATCAATTACATGTAACGAATATTGACGATTATGAACGCAGTATAAGGTCTTATATGATATATGGTGGCTCAGTAAGATTAAATCATTTCGCATGTAAGACTAATTTCAAAAAGAATGCTGGCGGAGCTCAGTGTGATTCAAATAGAGAATCTAAAATTACAGATGATATGAAACTACTCGTTGAAATGTATCCAAATATGATTTTTTTAAGACAAAAGAAAAATGGATTAAATCCGATGTTAAAACATACAAAAGTTTAATTTAAAAATAAAATATGATATCAATATTATACACATTGATGGGGACAAATATTGCGTTTTTGATTCCATCTACAACCAATGGTCGTGATTGGCAGAAGGCTGAGGATACATATCTATGGGAAATACTCTGTAAATCTTTAGAACTTCACATGCCCCCACATGATATTAAATTATTCGTTGGATATGATAAGGATGATAAAATATATTCAATCGCTGAGGAAAGATTAAAATTCAGAGCAATATTCACAAAATTTAAAATTGAATGGTTTCCACAGGATGAATCGTTAAAAGGTAAAGTCACAAGTATTTGGAATAATTTAGGTGAAAGAGCATTACAACAGGGATATGAATATTTCAAAGTATTGGGTGATGATATTAAGATTTGTAATGATTCAGGATGGTTGGGATGTATGATTAATAAATTAAAGAAGAATCAAAATATCGGATTCTCTGCAGGATGGAGCAACAATGACCAAATCCCTACTCAGTTTTTAATTCATAAAAATCATATAAAAATATTTGGATTCATATATCCAAATGAAATACCTAATTGGGGATGCGATAACTGGATGTATGATATTTATCCCGATAAGTATCGTAACTGGATTCGGAGCTTTCCGTTGCTTAATGTCGGTGGAACACCAAGATATGATATTCAATTCAGTGAAAAATATGTGGAAGCGATTGTCCGAAGATATAAACCGAAATTTAATAAATACCTCTCAGAAAAAAATAGATGAATTAAATATAATGCCTCAGAATAAGAAAAAGATACATGGTCCTAAACCGATTGATGCTCTTAGAGAATTATTTGAAGATCAGCAGTTACAGATTAATGATTTAAGTGAAATCGTTAAAAAACAAAATGATGAAATTAGAGGTCTCAAAGCAAAATGGTTGGCAAGGGAATCTTTAGAAAAAGAAAAGCAAAAGGCACGCGAAGCGGAGGATACAAGTTGGTTCTGGGCTTCCCGAACTTCAGAATGAATGCGTTTATAATCTGAAAATAAAATATATTTAGTCAATATAAATGAGTTTAATTGGTAGAGTCTATAAATTATCAGCACCCAATTGCGATAAAATTTACATCGGTAGTAGTCACTGTAAATATCTTTCTGTGAGGATAGCACATCATCGTCAAAATCATAGAAGAGGATGGAAAGATTATTATGGATTATTTGATGAAGGTGATCCAAATGTTGAAGTATTAGAAGAGATTTCATTGAATGACAGAAGTGAATCATGGAAACTCAGAGAATTAGAAGAAAAACATGTAAATGAGTATGATAATTGTATTAATCAGCGTCGTTGTTATTTATCACCTGATGAAAGAATTCAAATTAGAGATGCATCGGTTAAGAAATATCATGCATCGCCTTTGGGTAAATTAGCATTAAGAAAGGCGAATCTAAATCAAAAATTAAAAAAAGCAAAGGATAATACACAAGTTAAAACTATTCATCCAAGTATGATTAAACAAATTCAAGATGAAATTAAATTCATTACAGAACAACAGAAGTTAATTAAATCGCAGATGGACGCTGTTAAAGCGAGTCAAACATCTGAGTAATTACTTTATGATAATTTTCTTGTTTTTGAGTGAGTTCTCCATGTTCTTCTTTCAATAATGTATTTTCTTCAGTAAGTCTTTTATGAGATGCTTTAGTTAGATGTAAATCACCTTTTAATTTATCAATTTCCATACGATATTGTGTATTTTCTTCTTTTAATTTTTTCTTTTCTTGTCGTTCTTCCTTAAAATTTATTTCCCACTCTTTATTTTCATCTTGTAATTTTGTATTTTCTTCTTGTAATGATTCATCTTGTAAATTAAACTTCCCATATCCTTCTTTAAGATATTCATTTTGTTGTTTCAGTTGATGAATCTGATTTTGAAGTGAAGTAACAGCATTAATTTTAGTTGAATCAATCTGATTCTTTAACTCTTGAATTTCATGGTCTTTTTTCTTGATGAATCCTTCAAGTCTCTGATAATCACCCCTGTCATTTGTAGTATCTTTCAGGAGTTGTATTTGGCTATTTAACTGAGTGATAGTTGTATGAAGTTTCTTTATTGTATCAGTCTTTTTCTGTGAATCTGAAATTAGTTTAAAATTATCTTTTTTGAGTTGTTCCATCTGTTGTATTTTAATTTCATTCTTTTGATTTTCAATTTTAATACTCTTATATTTTTCTCTTAAATTTACATATTCCTGAGCTATTTTAATTTTAACACATGAACTCTCAATAGTTGAAGGAGAACCCCTTTTAAGAGCATCATTAGGAGGATATCTTTTATAAGTTTTAGTCTTTGAAGACATTTTACACACAATCTAATTACTTGAATAAACTTTAAATCAAAATCAAATTTCTATAAACCATAATATCCTTTCTTTATTCCTTGTAAATTTACATCAATTAATTTATAATATTCATGAGGATTATCATCTTGTAATTTTTTTGATAATACTATTGTAATTTTTCTCCATGTTTCAATCTGTTGCCTTAATGCTTCATTATTTTTTTGAAGTTCAGATATTCTGTTTTCTAATTTCTTTATCTGACCTGTCTGTAATATTTTCCTTTCTTGTTTTTTTTCATGTCTCAATGTAATGATTTCTTGAATATACAAGATAGTAGGTTCTGATATTTTAACTTTATCTTTAGTTTTAGATTCTCTACCGATAGTATTCATCCACCTGTTTCTGTATTGTTTTTTTCTTGCTTCATTTGCTCTACTAAATTCAAAATATATTTTAATGAATTCTTCTATATTCTCTTCTAAGAACTTATAATCTACAATCATTTAATCCAATTAAGATTCAAAAGATGTATTTAAGTGATTTACACTAGAAGTGTAAATTTTGAGGTAGTTTTAGCAAAGTCAAAAAAGATTGAGAAGAGTTCATACAAGAAAATAGTTTTAATATTTTTACTCCCTTTTTTACACTTTTAGTGTAATTTCATATAATATGAAAAGATAGAGAAAAGATAGAAAATTTGTCATGGAAGATGTTTTCTATAATATTCATACGCCTCTTGAACCTCTCTAAATTTGTCTTCTGTATCATCACCTGTTTTATCAGGATGAGTCGCTCTGACTGCATCTCTATAAGCTCGTTTCATATCCTCTTGTGATGCACTTCGTTCTAAACCGAATACTGAAAATGGATAATCACAATCATAATCATCTTCCTCAAATTCAAAATCACATGGGTGAGATCTTCTACCGAAGTCTCCAAAAGGGTCAAAGTGTCTCCACTTTTCTTTATCCTTCCTTTTCATTTCCTCTTCATATTTCTGTTTTCTACGATTCAAATCATTTTGATATTCTTCATAGTAATCGGGTAATTTAGTGAATGTGCCTCCTGATGGGAAACTCCAACAAGGGTATGCTGTATATTCCTTGAATTTCATTTTGCGACTAAAAGATAAATATATTGAACATTTAATTTTTAGATGGTTTGTTGTAATTAAAATCAAAGACATCTTTCTCTTTAACCTCCTTATCTTTTTTGATACTTGATTCAACATCTACAAACATTTTAGTCATAGGCATAGCACATGCTTTTTTAGCACATGAAGTATTCTTCACATCTTTGACACCAGATTTGTAATTTTTAGATTTCGGTTTCTTTTTTGATTTATAATGACCCATTTTATATTTGTCACATTTATTTTTTTTGAAAACTCTTATTATAAAATGTCTTTGATACTTACTTCATCTCAAGACCCAGGTAATCTTCCTCAGTTCTCTACATCTGCTCCATATCAATACAGAAATGATTTCAGGTCTGGATTAAAGATTCCAGCAAATTCTGAAATCGCTGTAGAAAGTGTTAAGTTAAATCGTAATCCTGCTTTAGATTATGAACAGAGTCAAGTCACATTATTTTGGTTTGGACAGAGGCTGAGTGTGAATGCATCCTTAGACAATTCCATGTCGTATATTATTCCAAGTATTAATAGAATAGATGCGAATTTATCACCTGAAGATTTTAGAGAAGAGTTTGAAAAAATGCTTAAGATGGCTCTGTCACTTCATCCTGAAATAGATACAGTGAATGGAGTAACTATGACTCCTATACATACAACAACTTCTGTATTGAATCCATTTCAAGGATATCGTTACAATATTAATCAAGTAGGAGCATCTGCTACATCGGCTGTTCCACCCTCAGGTTATGAAAAAGAAATATTTGGAGATCTTCAGTGGAATGGAACGACTGCTACTGCTGATGCAGATGATACTTACTTTCAGTTACAACCTATAGATGATGCGGGTGGTCCGATATCATTATTTGGTGGTAATGTAACTTTTGATACTTTTACAGGGAATAACTGGACTGTAGGTTTAGCAAGACCAATATACAATCCTGGAGTAGATTTTGTTGAAGCGAATCCTACATTAGAACACACTTTCTCCTTTTCTGATGATGGACTCGGCCCCGATGAAGACCAATTATATGATTATTCAGCTCAGGTCGGTTTAGATGATGTTCTTAGATTATATCATTTAGTCCCTGAAAGTCGTGGTAATGGTGGCATGGAGATGAGGGAGATTATTTATTATCAGAAAAACAACACAGCGACGGGTGCGAATAATGGTGACAACTCTTCATTCGCTACAGGTGCTCCAATTCCATCTGGTTCAATTACTGATATCACATTCAGAGTTGAAAATGAAAAGGTAATCATCAGTGCATCAGGTAAGGTTGTAGTTGAAACGAATACAATTTCATCCGCATCATTTAAAGACCAAGTCCCTAAACCTGTGAATCAAAACTGTTGGAAAATGTATCCTACTGCGGGTCTTTGGGAAAATGGTGATGATTTAAATGTATCTACATATGAATGTCGCACAAATTCAACGATTCATAAAAATATCCTACCGAATAACTGGGCGTTTAAATCAATCATACATGCGGATATGGATAATGTATTCCTTGACATAAGAGAAGGTGGGGCAGTTGATTTAGATGCTCTATCACCTACCGTGGGTCATTATAAAGTTCAAAGACCATGGTCTGGGGCTGATTATTGGGCGTTGAATGTAGATGACCGACCTTTACTGAAAAGATTCCTTAATCCAGATGGTGTTCAAGATACTCCTTTTACAGATCCTTATGTAAGACCTTACAAGGGTCTCAATGCCTCAAGCATGCAAGATTATGAACCAATATTTATCATGGGTAAATCTGATAGATATACTGATTCAAGGGTTCAAGAATGGACTCCCAATAGTATGAATGTATTAGGATTCGCACCTTTTGCTGTCGGACCTCTTGAAGATTCAGTAACAGCAAATACAGGTCAAGCATCCTTCACATCTACTACAAGACCAAGTATGACATCAGAACATTCTACATTCATAAGAGTGCCGACTTTGAATCACAAGACTTTTAATTTTGGAACAGGTAATCCATCCAAGATATTATTCCAAGTCCCAAGATTTGATAACAGTGGTGCTGAAACAGGAGCATTATTTTTTCAAAACTCTGATAAAACATATTTAGATTTGAATAATCCTACAGATTTTACATTAACTGACTTAGACGTTCATCTTGTAAGGAAGGATGAAAGGTTCGCAAAAGATTTAAGTGGTTCAACTGAAGTCATGTTTCACATTCGTCAAAAGGCAAAGATGTAAATTAAATTTCTATCTTTTCTCTATCTTTTATTTTGTTTATTCATAATATAAATGGATAAATTACTACCTGTTATTGAAGTTCAAAAACCTGAACCTGAGCCTGAACCTCTGGTTACCAATACACCTGATAATAGATTACCTGAAAATGCTTCGGGCATGGATTTAATGTCAGTAGTCATATCTGATTGTGAAAATAAAGAAAACATTGAAGATGATATTATTACAGTTGAAGAACGTGATATACCTGATGAAGATGATGTATTTGGTTCAGCACCAACACCTCGTATAGCACCAGTTACAGAAGAACAACCTTCAGAATTTAATCCTGAACCTAAAAAGGGAAAACGTAAATATACTCGTAAAGCACCCATGTCAGATAAACAGAAGGAACATCTTGCAAAGATTCGTAAGATTGCTATTGAAAAAAGAAAGGCTGAAAAGGAACGTAAAATCAAAGAAAAGGAAGAGGCAGTTATAGCGAAGGCAGAAAAGAAGATTTTAGAAAAGAAGTTAAAGGAAGAAAAGGCAGAACAAGAGGTTATAAATTCACAATTAAAAGAACCTGTAATTCAGCAAAATGGATTTACTAAACAAGATTTAGATAGTGCTGTATTATCAGCGATATCACAATATGATACATTGAGAAAACAACAGAAGAAAGAGAAACGTGAAGCTCAGGTAAAAGAAAGGGAGCAGGCAAAGATGCGTGAAACTCTTGCAAGAGCGATACAACCTCCTCAACCTACTAATGACCCATGGAGAAATCTCTTCACTTAAACAAAAGTGATTTTAAATTTACAATGACTAAGCAATTGAAACGATTAAATATTAAACCTCATTACAATCCAAGACCTATAGCATCTTCGGGTCATCGGTTTGTTAATATCATCAAAAGAAAAAATATATCATATTTTGTGTGTATTAAGAAAAAACATTCACGCACATTCAAAGAAAAGAAACTCGCTCTTTGTTATAAATTCATAATGATATTAAAAATTAAATCTAATATTATTTAAAAGATGGCAGAAAGAGCCCCTCAAATATTCCCTGTAAAAGACCCACCAAAAGAAAAACCTCGTAAAATTACTCATCCTAATTTACCAGAGCTTCCCTGTATAATGACCTTAGTTATGCCGACCAAATCGGGTAAATCTACGATCTTGAGTAATATGATACTTCGGGATGATTTTTACAAGGGTGCTATGGATAATGTGACGATAATGAGTAATACGATTGATCAGGATGTTACAAGTAGATTCTTACGTAAAGCATGTGACTGTTATACTGGTTATGACGATAATGTTTTAGCAGGAATCATAGAACAACAAAAATCTTTTGAAGATGATGACAGACCATTTATCGGCATGATATTTGACGATATTTTAGGTTCAGTAAAAAGGAATTCATATTTAAATCATTTAGTCACAAGGTCAAGACATTATGGTGTAGGATTACTCGCAATCTCTGTGCAGAGTTTCAAAGCCGTGGGACCAACCATTAGGAATAATACCAACGCATTCATCTGTGGAAATTTACAGAACATGTCAGAACTTGATAAAATCTCTGCAGAGTTTTCAGGCATGTTTGGAGGTGATGAAAAATTTAGAAAAATATATGCGAAGGCAACAGAACAAAGATATGATTTCTTATTTTTAGATTTACAGAGTAATCCAGCCAGAGCATTTAGAAATTTTGAAGAGCAAATAGCAGAAGGTGAAAATTTACTCTTTGAAGGTAATAATGTTGCCGTTGCTATACCAGAGTGAAACACATTCATCCATGAAATATGGATTAGGTGAAGTCACATAAACTTTTTTCTTTTCATTATGAATCAACATTAAATCATGAACTGATTCTTTTTCAACTATTTCATTTAACATATGATGTCCTGTAGTTTGAAATACAAGACGTCCTTTCCAAGTATTATAAATATCCATCTTTTGTTTTTCATATGTTCTTCTTTCACATGTAATCATTATATTTAGAAATAATGGATTTTTTTGCGAAGACCCCATCACTGCATTATATGGGAGCTTTTTTTTATCATCATTCCAAGTTGTAAATACTTCTTCATTAGCACTTAAAGAATTTAGATCTTGAATTGGGAAAGCATCACAATCTACATACCATCCTCCGAATTCATATAAAATTAAATATCTTATGAAATCACATTTTTGAATTGGATATCTGAATGAATTCCATAAATCTACATAATGTAAATATTTATCACATATTAATTCTTCACATTCTTTAAG
>VMHT01028487.1_pt1 | contig 14897 bp, 17 predicted proteins | sample 4693611 | NCBI WGS metagenome assembly VMHT01 (sample SAMN12280063, study PRJNA550983) | marine metagenome | isolation source: seawater sampled from same location over 5 years 0.02-0.2 micron viral filtrate | place: USA: collected off the coast of southern California halfway between the port... ... | reverse complement strand
ATATTTAGGAAAAAAATTATCTTGTACAAATATTTTTGACACTATTTAGGTGTTTCACCTAACATATCTGCTAAAGAAGGAGCAAATACTTTTACATCTCTTCTAATCTTTTCAGCAGTTGTAGATGTTCCTGGATTATCAATATCAGCTTGAGCCTCTGCTTCTGAGTTATACTCAGCACCAGTATCTACATGTGTAAGCGTTGTTTCAGTTTTTACTTTATAATGAGGAATTCTTCTTCCATCTTCTGTTGTGATATGTCCTAGTAATTCAGCAGGTTCAACTATCGGCATCAGTGTTTCTCCAATTAATATTAAAACTAATGATAACTCTGTCATCATCAGAATTATTTGTTTGTACTTCATGTTGTAACCATGATGGGAAAAAAATCAAGGAATTTTCAACAGGTTCCCATTGTACGCTGTGAGCGAGATGTATAGAGGCTTTATCTGTTTTAGGAGGTGATAGTACCTCTGACTGTGGTTTAGGTTCTAGAAACACAATATTTCCACACTTTTTAGGAGCTTTTAAATAAAATACACCAGATAAATAATTGTATGGATGCGTATGCACATTGTTTCGTGATCCTGGTGGATTTATCATACCCCACATACCAGTCATCTCAGGAACATAATTATGTTTAATATCTAGGTGATTAAAACAATCTTTAGAGTATTTTAATATGTCACCAACTAAAGGACGAAACTTTTTAATATCATATATTTCGTCGTGGCTGTGCCAACCACCGACATTGGACCGTGGCATACCCATCTCATCTTTTTCTCGTAGTTGATATATGCTATCAATAAGATGTTCATGGCCTTTTAATTGTAGTGAAAATACGGGGGTAATAAATAGAGAGTGTAAATTAATCAGAGTTGTCCTTTCGTGACCTCTAAAAAACTTGCTATGATGTGCACCTGATTGGCAGCATTAGCTTGAACTTTAAGAATATCACTTTCTTGCAAAATTAAAGGTTGCGTCAATAATTCTGTTGTTGTGTTTGTAGCAACACTCTTTGCTTTGAATACTTCAAAAGTTGCAGATCCTCGGACAACTTCAACATCAACTAAAGTTGTTGAACCAGAGTCATTACAAATTAAAAGAGATTTTACTACATCCGTAGTAGGCATGACTGGCGGCGTCGCACCAGGATTAGCCGTAGGAACTGTTATAACAGTTGTTAAATCTGTTGTGGTAATATCTACCATTGCGCTTTTAAATACATTAGCCAAGGAAAAAAGCCTCCGATTGTGATTCTTCTTTTAAATCTTGTTGGTAGTTTGTGTTAAGTAAAAGAATAATTTGATCTAGTAATGAAACCATTTGATCAAACTGATTGGAACTGTATTCTTCTGTAGCATTTGGTAATCGTGTAATTGTTATTTTAGCCATTATCTTCTTCCGTCTGGTCTAAGTTGTAACTTGGTAGATCCAAGTCTCCAAGCTGTGTCATCAACTGTGTTAGTTTCATATTTAATCTTAACCGCTCTACCTCTACCTCTTACATCAATCTTTTCTGTCGTGCTAGTAATACTGCCTGTTGTAGTTACGTTAGCTGCAGATTGTGGGTATTGTTCTAATGTTAAAGTAGCTGTCATTGTATTAGCCAAGTTATCAAAGTCAGGAACTAATCTACTAACTGACATGAGCTCATCACCATCAGCAATTTCAACAGATCCAGTTGTTAAGAAAGCAGATAAAGCTGTGCCATCTGCTTGGTTATTACCTGATTCATGTTCATAAAGATAAGAAGCTCCCGCTGTTAAACCTAATATGTTGGATACATTTGCTGTTAAACTTGCACTGTATTCTGTAGCGATTGGCTGTTCAAATACATAAGCACCAAGCCATGTTGTTCTTCCAAGATTAACAGTGTACCAAGTGTTTTCTAAATAATTGTAAGCAACACCTCTATCTATTGCTGTAGCACTTGCTGAAGGATAGTACCAAATAATTTCATTAAAAGCTGTATTGATACCACAGGCAATATCATTTCTATTTGTGTAACTAAGATCATCAAATACATAGTCTTGTACGGAACATGGCATTTTTTTAACAACACCATCATACATGTAAAAAGAATTATCAGACATCCAATATGCTCTACCATTTACTTCAATAGCAGCGTGTTGTGCTATCAATCCACAGTTAGCACCAAGTTGTCTTAGACCAAAAGTAAAAGGTGTACCAACAAATTGAACACCGTGAAGTGATGTATCCGTCCACACAAGTATTTGACCTGATGATTTAACAGCGCCTACTATTCTAGAACCATCTGATATACGCAGTGAACCAGCTTCATTGGTTGCAACTGGTGTATACTCTGTAGCATCCTCTCGATCAGAAAAACGAAATAATAAATCGTCTTGTGATGCTGGTGTACCGATAGTAGTTTCTGTACCAAAAATCATTAAATGTCTTGTGTCGGTGGAGACCAAACTAAATCTTGATGCAGTAGGAGCGTTAGACAATGCTGTTGCTCTAGCATCTATTGCACCAGAAAGATCTTTTATATAGGTGCTACCATTTAAAACCGTAGCTATTAAATCTTCACCAAAATTATCTAATGACCAACTACGTGCAAAAACAGTTACATCTGAAGAAGATCTTGGTGTATCCCATGTGCTAGTGCTCCAAGTATCTGTGCCCCATCCATATCCAAAAGTTGAAGCAGTTTCACCAATATTAATTTGATAGTTAGCATTACCCGATCCTCCTCCACCTGATGTAGAACCAGAAGCTGTGCTTGTATGTGTAACTTTATAAGTATTAGCATCAACATAAGTTGTAATTTCAAACTCGTTATTCATATCTAAACCGTCTATTGTGGAGAATGAATCAAATGTTACAAAATCTCCTTCAATAGCCCCATGATCTGCATCAGTGACGGTAACGGTTGTTGTTCCATTTGTTGTAAAAGGATTTGTTAAAGCTGCTGTTTCTCTAATAGGTGTAATGTCATAAAGAGCACTACCTGACAATAAATAGAGTTTTCTATCAGTGCCTAAAGCGAGATATCTGGTTCCGTCTAAACCAATCCAGCTATGCGTATCACGGACCACGCCCACGACAGTTTTATTTGGATCTGGTAGATATGTCCAACCTTTCCATCTTTCAGGTTTTCCGTAGTGAAAACGCACGAGATTTGAGTCAACATACTTACGTTGATCTCCTGCTGAGTAAGCAGTGTCCTGCTTGTCTATGCCTGGTTGGAATTTTAAATCAACTAATTTCATAACTTGACCCAGTATTGTATACTAAATCTTTGTTGAGGAAAAGGTACATCTTTACCGTCTTTTGACTTAATTTCAGTTATCGCATGGTCAATATAACTTGGAAAAACAACCATAAAATTATCTTGATTAGGTATAGTTATAATTTTACCATCATCCATAAAAAGCATATCCCCTCCTAACAGATTGTTACCTTGGTTTAAAATTAAGTTAAAAGTAAATATTTCTGTATCTTTATGCCAATTATAATACCCACCATTATTATATGCTACAACGTGTATATTGTGTGATTTAGGTTTTTTTAACAAGCTAAAAACGTTTTTATTTTGTTCTACAAAAGTGTTTATACCCTGTTGATAAAACCATTTATGTAAATTTACAATCATAGTGTTGTTGGGTTTTGATTCGCCCCAATTAATCCAATAGTCAAAGCCACCGCAATGACTACTAAAAAATTGATCGTTATTTTTTTTTGTCTCTTGATTTTCCCAACTAGAAATTTTAAAATTACTTCTATTGTTAGAAAGCTCTATTCTTATATCTTGAAGAACTAAAGGAGGTAAAAAATTTTCGCATCCAATAATATTTGAAGAGTAGTATTTATATTTCATTTTTTTCTGTTACAAATTGTGTAGCTACGTTGCCTTTGAATGAGTAATTACCCATGTGTGTCATGCCACTAACAATATCAGCATATATTTTGCCACCTATTTTTTGCCATAAACGACAAAAAGCATAGTCTTCTGACAAATATCTTTTAGTCTCAGGCTCAATCATCGTGTCAAAAAAAGCATAGTTCCAATCAGATGTGTCATGGTAGCCAAAGGTTTTGTCATGAGGATCTCCTAAATGTTGATCAGATTTAAATCTAAGATTTGGATAAGCTAAAGCCATTTTTTTAAAGACGTTTCTTTTTATTAACATAAATCCTGTGGCCCCATCTAATACTTCTATAAATCCTTTTTTTACTATTATTTTCTTTGGATCTTTAACATTCAAATTATATTGCAACGATGCTGCATGTAATTCATCTTCACTTATATTTGGTTTTTCTTTTACTTTTTTGATTGCCTTGGTCCAATCAATTACCTTTCGTGGATACACTCCCGTTACTACATCTTCATCTAAGTCTAGCATACGAAACACAGATTCAGGGTTAAAAGCTATATCAGCATCAATAAACAAAAGATGTGTATATTGTTTGTCATCCATAAATAACTGCACCAATGTATTACGAGCTCTTGTCACCAAAGACTCATTACCGATTGTACCAAATTGTAATTCTACTTTTTTAGTAGCTGCTAAAGCTGTAAGTTGTAAACAGCTTTTAAAATAGTCTGTTGTAAGCATATTGCCATAACAAGGTGTGCCTATAAATATTTTAGTTTTCACTATAACTCACTGTTAAATATTCTATTTTTTTTAACCAATCTTTAGGTATAGCTATAGCACCTCCTCCAGTGATGTCTTCTTTATCTTTACTATATGAACGCATAATAATTATTTTTTCTTTACCGTTATGCACCATCCATCCCACTTCTTGGCACACGGCCAACGGAGCATTAATCACGTCTTTTATATCAAGCCAGCCTGTTTCTGTATCACGGGCGTCTAACCACGTCACACGGACCATTGGAGTTTTTTCTATATTAAAGTTTTGAACTGTCATAAAAATTTAAAATTAAAACTAATACTTATTCTTGGTTTTTTTGAAAGATTAGGTAACACAGCGTGGACACAGTGCGAATCAAAAATAATTAACTTATCATTTTTAGGAGAAATTTTAACTTGATCATTTGCGTGTAATTGAAAATGTATTTTGTCGTTATCATTCCATGCGTAGGATAATAATTGCAAATCACCAGAATTTATATGTGTATCAACGTAATATACACCTGACACATCTCCTCCATGTTTATGAGGCCAATTAATATCTCTATGATTATTTACATTAGCCCAAAAACCACCTGAGACTATTTTATTAAATTTAAAGTTTTTTATTTTTTTTCCAAAACTCCATGCTTTTTTTGATATTTCTTGTGTTAATTTTAAAAAAACGCCATCTTCAGGAATATTTTGTGATTGCCATCCAAATCCATAGTTTGAAACAAGTCTACCCTTAGAATCTCCTTTTTTTAAAAGAACTATTAATGCTTTAATTTCATCTAAATAATTTTGATTAAAATTTAAATAATCTTCTGCATAAACATGAGCAGGAAAAATTGTTTTAATTTTCATTAAACTTTTACTGTTTTCCAAGCTATTGAATGCCTCATTTCTAATGAAGTATTTTTTTCTGCTTTATGTGGTAAGTCTGCCTTAAAAATAATGAGGCGATTAGATTTATAATCTATTTTGGTTTTATCTTTAAATATAGTTCCGCCTTTGTTTTTTTCTGTTAAATCAGGAAAAAACAAAAAAGTAAACTCTCCGTCATCTTGATGAAAGTTTCCAAAACTATGAGGCGGGTAACAATTTACGTAAGATCTTATTTTTTTATTATGTAAAGAATATTTTTTACAAAAAAAATTAAAAAGGTAAGTATGTGAAATTAAATGAGATGTTTCAGAAAGAAAAAAAGCGGTAGAATTATGTAAATTTTTATGGGAAGACACTTGTTTATACCAAGACATATTATTTATTTCTTCTCTTAAAAAATCTAAAAAATCCTCACTTAACACATTGTTAAATATATTAATGTCTTGCATTAGTTTTCTAAAGGCTTTGGTTCTTCTTTTTTAATTAAATGTAAATTAAAAGATACTGATCTTCTCTCTTCATTTGGTGTTCTAAAAGGATATACGCCGTGCGCTAACCAGTTTGGAAACAAAAATATATCACCAACCTTTGGTGACTCTTGATGTTTATGTCCACTGAACGTCGCCGCTTGACCATTAAACCAAGTAATATCACCTACAGTTGGATAGTGATCTTCTTTTGCATACTCTGCAGGTAGACTAGGAGGCACTCGTAAATAACATACACCAGATAGTTGACCCTCGTGTATATGAAAAGGATTGAAGTCTCCCGCCCACTGGCTCACGCACCACATTGATTCAATAACCATTTTACCTACATAATCAGGTGAAATAGTTTCACTTGCTGGTGGTATGGAAATATAATTCTTAACCATCTCACCCATTAGTTGAACCATTGGCATAAACTCTTCTGTGTTCATCCAGTCTTGAGGATAACGAACTTCTTGTTTAACATTACCCGCTAAGTTACCTGAATGATCAAACTCTTTAGATAATTTCTTATCCGTTAACATCTGCGTTGCTTTATCATCAAGCATTTTAGTAATGAAGTCAGGCATTTTGCCTCTCATTATTGTAGGACCAAAAGGTCTAATAGTGTCAAACTGTAAGACTTGTTCGGTTGGTTGTTTCTTTTTAGTCATGCTTTTCCTTTCTACTTGCAAATATCTATTGTCATATAGCAATAATTTGCCTATAAATATATAATTAAATAGGCTTATTTATCCAAGGGCAGCCTCCTTGCATACGACAATCACATAAATTGCAGTTTATTAGGAGATTATGCTTAAAGGTTTACGAGGAATATTAGAAAAAGGTCTGCAGATAGCAGCACCTATTATTGGCGGTTCAATGTTTGGAGCGCCTGGAGCAATGTTTGGCTCAGGTATCGCATCATTATTATCAGGTGACAAACCTAAAGACGCTTTAATTAAAGCAGCGGCCTCTGGCGTTCTTGGATACAGAGGAGCGGACCAGACAAGCATGATAGATAGAGCAAGACAATCAGGTCCTTACGAAGAAGTTATTAACAGAATGAATACTTATATTAATCCTGGAGATAGAGTGCCAAGGAAGCCTAACTTTTTAATTGATACCGTTAAAGATCTTGGATCAAGTTTTTTTAAACAGAGAGGCACAGAAACAGATCCAAAACCTTCTTTTGGTATGCAAGCGATATCAGCAGGCTTACCTGCATACTTATCTTATTTAGCAGCGAAAGAAGATGCTAAAAAACCAGGACCCGAAGATCCAAGTAAATACATGAGCGCAGTAGATACGATGTATGGCGGACAATTTGAAAGACCACCAGAGGAAAGACGAATACAAAATTTAACTCCTACATATAAAGCTGCAGGCGGTATGATGGGACGACAACCAGTTAATGGATTAAAGTCAATGGAACAACCCGTTCAATACTCAGCAATGACAGGACAAGGTATTATGGGTTTTGCTAAAGGAGGAGATGTATTTCCAAGAAAAACAGGTCAGATAGAAGGACCTGGTACAAAGACAAGTGATTCAATACCTGCAATGTTAAGTGACGGCGAGTTTGTACAACGAACAGATGCTGTTAATGGAGCAGGTGTAATGATGGGTGCAAAAAATGCACAACAAGCAAGAGACAAAGGCGCAGACTTTATGTATGCACTACAAGATAAACTTGCTAAAATGGGTCAGAGAGTAGCATAATGGTACAAACAGCAACACAAATATCAAGAGAAGCACCTTTTTTAGAAGATTATAGAAGACGACTTTTAGACGGTGTATACGGTGGAACTGAAGTTTATACGCAAGCTGAAATAGATGATCCAGATTTTAAGGGACCTCCTGGTGCCAAAGCAGGTGATAAAAAAGATCCAGGTCTTTTAGATACACCTGTAGATCAGTTTCAACGTGGCATAGCTAGTTTTGCACCAACAGAGTCAGCAGCTTTCTCTCAAGCAGCACAACAAATGGGCATTGATCCTACAACAGGACAACAAACAGGTGTAGCCTCTTTTCAACCTTTTATTAATCAAGCGCAACAAGGTCTTACGTCGGCTATGGGTACGACTGCTTTAGGCATACCCTCTTTACAAGCGGCACAACAACAGTACGACCCTACTCAAGCAAATACGCAAGACTTTATGAATCAGTATCAAGCTGATGTAACTAAAAAAGCTTTACAGCAAATGGATGAGCAAGCAGCAAAAGCTCAATCAAATCTTGCAAGTCAAGCACAGAAAGCAGGAGCTTTTGGTGGCGCACGATTTGGTGTACAAGAAGCAGAATTAGCAAAAAATTTACAAGACATAAAATCAAAAAGAGTTTTTGAAGATTTATCTAAAAACTTTATGCAAGCACAACAAGCAGCAATAGGAACAAGTGAGTCAGCAAGAGCAAGAGAACTACAAGCAGCGCCTGTTTATGGTAATCTCGGTGCAGCAGCAGCGCAACAATCATTAGGCTTTGGTAATCTCGGTGCACAACAATTTGGGTTAGGACAACAAGGTATTCAATCATTACTTGGTGCTGGTCAAGTTCAACGAACAAGAGGTCAAGCATTAGAGGATGAAGACTTTAGATTTAAAACTGCACAAAGCTTAGAGCCTAGACAACGAATTCAATTTGGTGCTGACATTTTAGCAGGGACTCCTTCTATTCAACAGTCTATGAGTCAACAGCCAATACCATACACTAACCCATTAGCAGCTGCAGTCGGCGGAGGCCTAGCAGGTCTTGGCGGCCTAGGTGCAATGTATAGTAGTTAGGTAACATGGCAGATTCTATTTTTAATAGACCAATGTTTGCAGCAGCACAGTATGCTGATCCTACAAAACCAAAAAAAGGCGGAGCTACAGCTCCTGTTACGTTTGGCTTTGATGATGTTTATAAATCTGATTTTATGCCTTTTGATGCAGAGGGTGTTGCGAGTTTAATGAACACATACGCACAACCTGAAGCGACAAGAGAGGCTTACGAAGAGTTTGCAGGAACACCAAAGTCATCTGAAGAATTTGCTGCTGAATATGACAGCATGTATCCTGAAACAGAAGAGGTAAATGAAAATTTTGGTTTTGAAAAAAACTTAGCTATTGCAAGATTAGGATTAGGATTAATGCAACCAACGCCAGGTGGAGCATTGGCTCCAGCTATTGCACGAGCAGGTGAGAATTTTTTAGCAGATCTTGCTACTGTTAATGAAAAAAAACGACTAGCAAAAGCAGCGAATAGAGAACAAGAACGAGAAGATGAAAGAGCAAAAAGAGAGTATATATTAGGCGCCTTACAAGAACAACGTGACATGAGAGATTCAAACGAATTTGATTTATTCATGAAAGTTTTACAATTTAACATGGACAGTGATGAAGGTAACATTGGATTTAGAAGAGAACTTGCAAAACAAAACTTTGCTTACAAGTATGACGTTGACATTATGGCAATGGAGAACAATGCAAAATTATTAGCAGAGCAATTTGAAAAAACACCAAAAGTATTTGCTATTAAACCAGAAGGTTTAGATCAAACAGTAAAATACGTAACAGGATATTTAGGTGTTGATCCAAAAGATGGTGTAGAAAAACCTTTTATACCAAAGCAAGTTGGAGATCAAATTATCTATGAGCCAGCACCATTAGATGCTGTTATTGCAAACTTTAGTTTAAATGATGATAACTCGTTGAAACAAGATGTAAAAGCACAGATAGCTCAAGCAGAAAAAATTAATACAGGTAATCAAGCACTATCTTTTATTAGTGATATTAAAACATCTATTGCACAAAACAGAGGAAGAGTTGGTGCACCAGGTGCTATTAAAAAGACATTACAAAACATTAAAGGTACTATTCTTGATATTGCAGATACATTTGTCGAAGCTGGTGTTATTGATCAAGACTCATATGAAGCTGCAAAAAATAAAATTGAATCAAGTGTATTTAATGATTTAGCAGGTTCTTATCAAAACGCTTATCCTGGCAGAAACGCTACTGATTTTTATGCTGATTTAGAATCAGATGAAAATAAAATATATCAAGAGTTTTTTGTTAAGCCACGTGAAAATTATGACCCTGCACTCGCTGCCAATGAAATAAAATTAAATGCAATTTACTACGCAGTAGCAAGAGCAAGAAAACCAACTGGTCGTTTGAACGTTGATGACGTTAATAATGCAAAGGCATCTTTATCATTATATAATTTGGATACTTCTTCAGATACGGTTATTACATCATTAGGTGCAATTGAGTCTGAACTACAAGGTTTTGTTAATGCACAGAAACAAATATACAAAAAAGCAGGATATGAAGAAGGGTTTTTATATAACTATAATCCATCAAAATTTAGCACAGAAGCAGAATTACAAAATCAAGATCCTAACAAATCACTAGACGGAGCGACAGAGTTTGTTGATCCGTACGCAGACTTGGATATAGAATAATGATATATAAAGAACAATCAATGGTCCCTGAAGGATACATGTCTGTGGAGCTTCCTTCACAGCAAACAGGTTTACGTGGACCACGATATATTACAGTAAAAAAAGAAGTATTGGAAAGATCAGTTGATCCTGAAACAGGGCAAGATAGAGCAATACCTAAAGTTAAAGGAGCTCCTTTTGATAACAGAACTTTTTATCCAATTTTTGCACCAAGAACAGAAGTTGAGCAAAATAATGTCATTAAATTAATTAACAAAGAAAGAGCAAAGGAAGATAAAAATCCTATTAACGCAAAGCAATTTAATTACATTACAAATCAAATGGCTAACGCTTTACAATCGCAAGAAGCCGTAGCAGATGAAATGAAACGAAGAGAAGACCCTTATAAATATTATGTAAAAAAATTTAAAGATCAATATGATCCTGAACAGCATCGTAACGCAATTGACAACACAGCTAGTATTTTTCAAATATTTAAAGATCCTAAAAAATTTGCACAGAATAAATACACAGAATTAAATCAAATGGTGCGAAATACTGTGCCTGGATCACGAAATGATTTTATTATGGCTGGTGATATTGGTGGTTCTCTTGTTGGATTTAAAGGTGGCCCAAAACCTGGTGGAGCCAAAATACCAAAGAGTCTTGCTGATGAAGTGTTAGAAGGTTCTATATTTAAAACAACAGCAGGTGCAACAATAGGTGGCACAGCAGGAAGCCTTGTATACGATTTAACAAATGCGGCGATACGTAAAACAATGGGTATACCAGATCCTCAAGATGCACCGAACGCGGCCCTCGAAGCATTAACACATGGTAGAAATACTTTATACTTTACAGGCGGAGCCGCAGGTTTAATGGGTGTTGCTTCTTATTTAAGACCTTTTTTAGGAAAAGCATTATTTGGTTTGGAAGGACCAAGAGCTCAATTTGCAAATATTGCAGAGTTTTATGGAGCGCCTATTGGTATATCACAGTTGTCGAGAGGTGCTGGTGGAGCACTATCTCCTGTAGCTGGGTCATTTTTTCAAGTTATTGGTAAATTACCTTTTTTAGGAGGAGGTTTTCAAAAAAGAAATACATTAGCTTCAATACAATTAACTAAAGGTATGAAAAATGAACTAGGTGATCTTGGAAGAGGTCAAAGTGATGATCCTTTAATTGACTACATAACTAATAGTTACAAATCACTGCCAAGAGCAGTAAGAAAAGCAATGGATACTGATGCAAGAAATGCTGGATTTAGAAGTTATAAAGATATGATGGCTGCTGAGTTAAGAGTAAATGAATTAGCTCCGATACAACACATGACAGAAGTAGGCGCCTTTATGTTTGAGGAAGCAGGAAAAAGATACAGACAATTTTCTTACATTAATGATTTGTTGTATACAGATTTTGAAAACAAAGCGAAAAAAATATCTAAATCTTTTATACCTACGTCAAGAACAAAATCTATGGCACAGAATATTAGAGATGAAATTGCAGACATGAAAGTTCAATTAGAAAACTATGAAACATTTAAACCTGAGCTTGATAAAATTGAAAGATTTGTTGTTGAGACATTATCTAACTTGCCTGATTATATAAAACCAAAAGATGTAAGAACATTTCAACGTGAGATTAATAGATTGTATCAAGAAGCGGAAAGTAAGTTAGGTCCAGGTGGTGCTAAACAAGGTATCATGGGTGGAAGTTTATTAGCCAAAGCTAGAAAAGCATTAACAGGAGATTTAAATGACTATGCAAACTGGGCACCAGGATTAAACGCTGAAGAAAAAGTGTTAGCAGAAGCTGCAAAAAAATCTTTGTATAGAGCAAATGAAGTATTTGGTAAAATGAGTCCTTTGTATAAGAGCCCTGCAGCAAAACAATTTAATTTGGTTGATCAAAATTTATTTACATCAGGACCAGACTTACCTGGTTATTTTTATTCTGATGAAATTGGTAAGATGTTATTTAGAGATGGTCTATCACCACAACGCGTAAGAGACTATCAACAACTTGTTGGTCAGAATGCATTTATGACGGGTGTACGATCATGGGTTAATAATGGTTTTAAAGCAGCTTTAGATGATGCTCAAGAAATAGCTGTTAAAGTAGCGGATCCTTCAGGGAAACCAGGAACTATAACAATCAATGAAAAAATATTGGATGTTGATAAATTAAAACAAAACATTAATTTTCAAGACGAAGGCTTTGAAGAAATGATGACACTTGCTGGATACAACGGCAAAGCGTTCAAAGAAAATATTAATAATTTAGTAGCCTTGCAGTCCATGGTAAAACAAGCAGGCATAGGCACATCTACCTCACAGATTGTAGCAAGACGTTTATCTTTAGGTGGTGTAAGATCTGCCGCAAATACTTTTGCTATTTTTGGTTCAGGCGCTATCGGTGCTCAACAGGCAGGAGAAGGTAACTTCTTACCAGGTGGTGTAGCTGGATCAATTATGCTTGGTTTATTAACACGAAGAACAGCAAACTTTTTATCTGAGCCAGGTGCACTAAAAGCATACACAAAAATTGTAGATCCAAAAACATCTGATGTAGTAAAGAGAGCGTCTCTTGTTAACTTCTTACGAGGATACTTTAGACAACCTGTTATTAGAGAAGAGTTACCAAAAGAATTTAATACACCTGATAAGGTAGCAAAAAATCCAAGTGGGTTTTTAGATTACTTATACAACAGCGAATATCTTGCTGTAACAGACAGTATTAATGATGGCTTTATGCGTGATTACATGAATGAAAGATATGGAGACAATCTGAATCTTAGCATACAAAACATACAAAACATTGAAACAGAAGAAAAAGCCTTAGAAGATATTGAAACAGGAAAAGCTAGTGTCATTGAAAGTGATACAGAAATAGCTATGCCTGAGATTCCTAGCATGGGCGGTGAGTCTATGTTCGATACAAATGCAGCGATATCAGGACCTGGTTTAAGAGGCATGACTAGAAATAGTCCGTTGAACACGGACCAACGAGCAGCCTTAGCATCTGGTGATCTAGATGCAGCCTTAGCACTACGAGGAAAAATGTAATGGCTTATAAAGGTTCAAAAACTCAACGAAGCAGAATAAAAGGTTTGTCTCAAGCAGGCAATAAAGCTGCTAGTGATGTTAGACTTGATAATTTTATTGAGAGTAATCGAGATTTAAAAAATCAATCAACATTAGGTTCTCTTTTAAGCACGGTGTCGAATAAACCTCAACGGTTTAGTAAAAATAACGAATCAAGAAGAGCTTTTATAGAGCGAAATCTAAGAGCTGACGGGACGCCAAACGCGGCTGCACAAGCAATGCTTGATTTTTATGATGATGGTCGTAACGATTATCAAAGGGGATTAAACAGTCTTAGAACTTCTTCTCCTGCAATGATGGATGCTTATGCAAGAAGATTTCCTGCAGAAAACTTTGCCATGCAAGCAGGGCCTATGGCTTTTGGAGCAATGACAGGTATACCCGTTGCTGCACTACAAGCAGGTTTTGATAACACTAGAAAAGGAGCAGGATTAGGTCTTGATTCTTTAAAAAAAGCAGGTCAGTTTTTAAAAAAAGGAATTGATGTAGGCGCTTCAGCAATAGATAAAGGCATGAACTTTGCAAAAGATCGTATTTACGATGTTGAAGATGCACTATACTATGACACTCCCATAGGAGATTTACCTGAAACAAAAGACAAAATAGTAGATATGTTTCAAGATGCAATTGCTGAAAGAGAAGATGATAACGTATTTACTCCTCAAAACGTACCAGGTCCAGGTGGCGGAGTTGATTTTAGAGACAATTTTAATTCTTTGAATACATCAACAGATACTCCTGAGTCTGAGTTATTATTTCGAGTTCCTGGTGTACCAGGATACATGGTGCAAAAAAATCCTGATTTAGGTCCTACAAGTGCATTTACAGATGTAAATAAATTTGTTGATTTACCTAACTATCCTGGAACTTTTGTTACATCATCATTTAATGAAGGAGGCCTTGCATCATTAAACAATCGAGACTACGGCATGTTAATGGGCGCAAGTAACTTTGGGTTTTAATTATGGATACAAGTCTTAAAAATATTATTTGGTTCGGATTAATTTTAGTAGCCGCAGGTGCAACCTACGGAATGATGTCAACAAGACTACAAGCAGTTGAGTCAAAGCAAGTGCAACTAGAAAAAATAATATTGTCAGACATCCCAGAAATAAAAGAACGAGTGATACGGCTCGAAGTATTGCTCGAAAGAGCATTAGCCGAATAATATTTTCTTTGGGTCTTCACCCATAACTTGACTAGCCAGATCTATTTTAGCATTTAACGCTTTCACAATTTTCTCATCTATAGTATGATCCGCCATTAAATCTACGTATGTCACCTTTGATGTTTGCCCTATTCTATGCGCTCGGTCTTCTGATTGTAACCGTACTTCTAATGAGTAATCGTTAGAGTAATACACAACAGTGTGAGAAGAAGTAAGAGTAAGGCCATAACCTCCTGT
>VMHT01016300.1_pt1 | contig 14900 bp, 14 predicted proteins | sample 4693611 | NCBI WGS metagenome assembly VMHT01 (sample SAMN12280063, study PRJNA550983) | marine metagenome | isolation source: seawater sampled from same location over 5 years 0.02-0.2 micron viral filtrate | place: USA: collected off the coast of southern California halfway between the port... ... | reverse complement strand
ATCAAGTGATCTAAGTTCCCTAGATGTAGGCATACACCAAGTCACGGCTCAAATCGACCCGTTTGGCACCGCTTCATTCATTCAGGAGTCCAACGAGAACGACCGAAGCACAACCGCTTTGTCGATTTATCCTATCCCCGACGTCTTTGTTGATCCAATTGCCATTGCAGACAGTCCTTCTGTGAACTCAGGAGAAAAAGTCCTGTGGCGAGTCAGCATGAGCAACAATGGTGACACTCATCTCGCCTTGATGATAGACGTCCATGCGCGTGTCAACAGAGAATTCTACACTTTCCTGCTTGTTCACCTCTGAAGATTCCTCGACTGCGCTTTCATAGTCAGGGGTAGCGTAAATTGTGTGAGTACCACTCGATGGAGCGGTAAAGGTGGTGTTCACCCACGTCGAAGAGCCAGCATCAATCGATGGCGTCGAAAGGTCTTGGTTCACAGCCTCGGGGAGGTCGAGGTGGAGCACGCTTGCACTCGCAGGCTCACTGCCAGTGTTTCGAACGAGTGAGGACACGGTGATGGTGTCGCCGGCGAAAATGCCAGTGGTTGGCGAAACTTCGAGGGTCGTCACCTTGAGATTAGGCAACCCTGAAACGGTGAATGGAACATAGAAGTCCATGAAATTACCCGAATCCCGGGGGTATTCCACGAGGATGTGCACTTCATGTTCGCCTTCAAGAACGTTGATCCACTGAGTAGAAACCTGAACGCTGGCTTCGCTTTCAATGTCGACGCGGCCTTGTTCAATGATGTTGTTTGGGCCTTGAGATTCCTTGAAAAACGTGTATTCTACATTAGAGGCGAATGTTTGACCGGCGTTGTACAAACCAAGCAAGATGGTCACCGTGTCGCCTGCTTTTGGCGCAGATGGCGACAATGCAACAGACGAAGCTCCGGATTGAATGTCACCCACCGCATCAGCGTTCACGCTCAATGGCAATGTTGCCATTCCAAGCAAGAGAATCACAGCCATGACCTTCAATGTGTTCGCCATACATAGCGATGACACCCTGCAAAGCACTTGAACCCATCTCAAACAGAAGAGTAAAATCGTTGTTCCAAAGCGGATTGGAGGAACGCCAATTCTCAACAAGGTGAGTCTTTTTCGAACAAGGACGCAACCCCAGAATCCCTGCCCTCGTTCGATGACTAAAGGGGAGCATTGAAGGACAACCTCACCCGTCAATGGTCCATGGGAAGGACCGGCGTCACTGCGTTGCTCGTCCTTCTGTTGCTTGGCATGGGCACTTCGCCAATGTTTGGAAATAGTCAGCAACTTGAATCACAGCTTTTCGAAAACGAACGCATGTCGAGTTCTTCTAACCTGCAGATGACCTTCTCGAATGGCCCCTCGACAGGCGATTCGATCACCGGACAATACCAGCTGACCTTCGCACTAAGCGGCGATGCCAATGTCTCATCTATCCTCGTCGAGGCATCTTCAGATGGCACCTCATGGTCATCAGTTACCAACCTTACCAGTGTTCCCTGGTTGACCTATTTCGATTCGACCGCCTATACCAACGGCACATACAACTTACGAGCCACGGCGTGGGATGATGATGTAAACCAGAGCGTTGTCATCACTTCTGACACGTTCACGATTGCAAACCAAGTACCCCTCATCACCATCTTCACAGCCCTCAATGCTGATGCTGGAAGTGGAGACACAGCAAGTGATCGGGCATGGTTTGGAATCGATGCAGATGAAGCAATTGCTTTCCGATGGGGAGCGAGTGATGACGATCTCACCTACGCTTCCCTCGCCAATGTACCCGGTCCGGGCGCACCGTCCAATGACGGGCCTACCTCCCTGAGTTATGGATGGGACTGGTCGAGCGGTGCTATGAGTGAAGGCACCTACAACCCACGTCTCACCGTCCATGACGCCTCTGGCCTTTCGGCAAGTAAAACCATGTTCATCGGCATCGACCGAACTGGTCCAACCTTGGGTACCCTAACCGTGGGCTCGGGCGCAACATGGCAAAACAGCGGGACTGTGACCATCAGTGGCCTGAGCACCGCCGCTGATGATAACCAAGGAAGTGGCGTTGCATCTTGTCAATTCAGTACCGATGGAACATCGTGGTCCACTGTGATATCCGACACCACAACATTGCAATTCAATGAAGGCAACCATACACTTCAATTCCGGTCAGTTGACCGAGTTGGCAACATTGGGGATGCCTCTGACGTCGTGATTCGAGTTGACCAAACCGCACCAGAGCCAAGTGGTTGGGTGGTGGATGAACTAACAACAAGCCGGGTTGGTCCCGCAAATGTAAGTTTCAATGCGCTTGATGACGGTTCGGGATTGGACTTAACGGCCTCCTACATGCAATATGGCTTTGATTCGAACGGCGTTGGTCAAACGCCAGACCTTTCTGGCCGTTGGTTGGATTTTGGCGTGACTGGGTTGGACGCAACCGTGGCACTCTCAAACTGGGCCACAAAATCTCGGCAGCACCTCATGTTTCGAGCAGTTGTTATTGATCAAGCGGGTAATGAATATGCCTCGAGCCCGAGTTCGTTCCAAATCCTTCCCGGCCTCGATCTTTCATGGAATGCGACTCAAACCAACTTGGACCGCATAATTGTCCGCCCGGGCGAAAACTCAGGCAATGTGACCATCACGAGCGTTCTTGAAAGCAATCAAGACTACGGTGGTAGTATTGTTGTTCGATTGGAGTCTGCACCTGCAGACCGCACGGCTTCGGTCAGCTGGACGGTGATGGAAGCACGAAACTTGCCCTCTGGAACGCTCTCTGACAGCACGGAAACACTGATTTGGAATTACACAGTTCCTCAGACAGGACAATACGATTTACGCCTCGTCATCGACTACCTCGATGTCATCGACGAGTATGATGAAGGCAATAACAAAAACCACTTGGTTGTCACTGGGGCCTCAATCGGGTCGCCTGGACTTGTTCCCTCTTTCGCCCCTTCATTGGGCCTTCTTCTTCTGGTTGGAATCGCCATAGGCCTCCTTCAACGCCGTACAAGAGTTTGAAAAGAGGTCGGCCGCAGGCACGCCCATGCGACAACCTTTGCCACGTGTCCCAATGGACCGCATTGCGGTGCTCATCGGTGCAAAGGGTGCAACTGCGAAGTCATTGAGGCATGCGGCTGGATGCAAAACGCTCGACATTGATTCCAACACGGGAGATGTTGAAGTTGAATGGGGCGAACCGGGCACGTATGACCCTGTGAAAGCGATGAAATTCCCGGACGTCATCAAAGCCATTGGACGAGGCATGGCGCCAAAAGCAGCAATTAGATTGCTTGATGATGATCACTTCTTCGAACTGGTGGATATTCGTTCCTTCGTTGGCAAGCGCTCAAACCAGCAACGGCGAATTCGCGGGCGAATCATCGGGAGTCAAGGAAAGATTCGCAAATTGATTGAAAGCCTCACAGACACACAGATTACAATCTACAACTCCACCGTCGTTCTTGTTGGTGAAGAAGATGGTCTCTCTGCTGCCAGACAAGCGATTGAAATGCTCGCTGGCGGGGCAGAACACGGAACCGTGCTGAACTTCCTCGAGCGTGACAGACGACGAAATCGTTTGGTCAACAGAAGCCTCGATACGATTGAGATCAAGGACGACCCTGTGCCTCAAGCAGGCGGTTTTGAAAATTTGGTTCCCGGCCTTGCAGATGTCTCTAACCGGCGAGAACGAAGGATGCGGGCCGCTCAAGTCGATCCGTCTGATGATGAGGCTGTTGAAACGATGATGGACTTAGCAGAAGACGAACAAGTCGATTGGGAAGAAGAGTGAATCACTCTTCTTCATCGTCAAATTCAATCTGATGCACATGATCAAGATTCATGTGAAGCACCTCGTACATCGCTTCTGCAAGCGTGACTTCGATTCCATTCTTATTCGCCCATTCGACAAGGCGTGTGACATCTCGAACAAGGAACTCTTCTGCCTTTGGATGACCCTGAACGACGGCCTGGCCAACATCTATGACGACTGCCCGTTCTTGATGCCAGAGAATGTTGAATGGAGAAAAATCACCGTGCACGAGGTTGCTTTTCTGCCATGCCACAGCCAAGAACTCCAAAAGATCAGCATAGACTGGCTCGGGGTTTTCAACATTGACCTCCCTCAACTTGGGTGAGGAACCGCGTTCATGACCTAGGTAATCCATCACCAGGACATTTTTGTGGATGCCTTGAGGTTTAGGGACATTAAGGCCCCACCGTGATAGGCGCGAGAGATTTCTGTGCTCCTTTCGAACCCAGATGTCAACTAAGTCTCGATGCCTTCTTCGAAGGCCGCCGAATCTTGGATCACCTTCGATGTACTGAACAAGATTCTTGAATACAGCGTTTGAAGTGTGGAAAATTTTCACCGCTACGGATTTTCCGTCGATATTGGTACCGTGAAAAACGTGGGCTTCTTTGCCGCGTGCTATTGGATAATCAAGAGTGTCGATGACGCCTGTTTTCATCAATTTATACAGCGACATCAAGGTGAGTCGATCAAAGACTTGGTCGAAAACACGGCGATCGACCCAATCAAAAGTACCTGTGCCCATAGCACCCTGAATCTTGGTTTCGATGTCGCGAAACATTCGCTTGTAGCGAGCTTCCTTCATCCAGCCGTAACTGTTCTGTTTTGAGGCGAGATTGCTAAGGAATTTATCCTCCTCGGATGATTCATACTCATCGTCGAGGTTTTGAGAACGAGAGGTTCGCTTGCCCTTTTTGTTGCGGCGATTGTGATTGCGACGATTGTGTTTGCCAGCGTTCAACTCATCCCAGTTGTCCTTGGCCATCAAATCACCACTCTGTGAGCATTGCCTTGAATGATTCAACCAAAGAGGTCTTCCAAATCTTCGTCGTCATCGTCATCATCGGCATCTCCGTCTTCTGACGGGTATTCCTCAACGGCCACGAATGGTTGTTCTGGTTCTTGTTCCGCTTCTTCTTCAGGTGATTCAGAGTCGTCTTCTGCAGCGTCTGTGGAAGCGTCTGGTTCACCAAAGAGATCGTCATCATCATCGTCATCATCTGCGAACAAATCGTCTTCATTCTCGTCTGCAGCCTCAGGTTCATCTGGTGACCCAAAGAGTTCGTCCTCCTCATCGTCATCCATGGTCCCAAACAAGTCGTCGTGTTCGTCATCATCGTCAACGGCGGTGTTCATTCCAAAGATGTCAACATCTGGAGGCAAAACTCCTTTCCTAGAGAGGTACATTGCCTGAGTCTTCGTGTATCGGTGCTTAACATCGGCTTTAGTTTCTTGGAAATCCCAAGGCCAAACGATGATCAGATCACCTTCACGAACCCATTGACGTCGGCGCATTTTCCCTGGAATACGGGCCATTCTCGTTTCGCCATCTGCACAGAGTACTGTCACGCGACGGCCTCCGAGAATTTGCTCAGCCAAAGCAAACATTTCGTTGACTTTCTTATTGGGCATTTTGACACGAATTTTTCCTGCCGACGAACCTTCTGGTGATTCGAGTCGAGCAAGTTCTTCCTCGTCCACTTTCTCTTCACGTCGACGACCCATACGGTTGCACCTACTATGCCGTAATGCCCACCCTTCTTGAATACAGCACCTCAACGAGGAGACTCTCTTGCATCATAGGATGAGAAGAACGCTTCACCACTCAGTGGTAAGACTCTCCGCTGCCGTACGGCACATCTCAAGAACTGAATCTCCAAAGACACCGAGCATAATTGTTGCAACGACGCAGATGAAGATTGATGTTCGAACTTGCCAACCGGATGGAAGGGCACCTTCTCTCCCTTCTTCTGGCTCTTCAAAGAACATGACGACAGCAACCCGTAGGTAGTAGAACACCGATACCGCAGAGTTCAACACCATCAAAAGAGCCAACCACCATACCCAGTGGAGTTCACCGAGCGAGGTTGCACCGGCTCCAACGCCGACATTGACAATCCCCATGATGACCATCAACTTGGAGAGGAACCCTGCCATTGGTGGCACACCAGCAAGTGAGATCATGAAGATGAACATGGCGAACGCAAGCAATGGTTCACGCTTGGCTAAACCACCCAGCGACGAGAGACGTGATGAATCACCATCAGATTCAAGGATGGAAAGAACAAGGAATGCTCCGAGTTTGAATGCGACAAGCACCAACATATGGAACATCAACGCAGTCATGACAAGCAAAGCTGCCTCGCCTTCCTTGCCTGCGAATGAGGGGTCCCAAGTCCACGCACCAACGGCTGTAAGTCCAGCCAACATGTATCCTGCGTGTGCGACTGAAGAGTAGGCAAGCATCCGCTTTGGATTGGTGCTTCCAAGGGCAGCAATGTTACCCCATGTCATGGTGAGGGCAGCAAGTCCGCCAATGCAAACCAACCAAACTGCAGAGCCCTCTGAAGATTCAGGTGCTGCCACAATCAGGAGCATTCGAATCAAACCAACCATGCCCATTGCCTTGCTTGCCGTAGCGAGAACACCAGCGACTGGGCTGCTTGCTCCAGCATAGGCATCAGGTGCTGCAAAGTGGAACGGAGCTGCACTGACCTTGAATCCAAAACCAACGAGTACGAAACCTATACCGATGAGCGGTAATGCTTCGGTCCCAGACACTGCAAATGCCTCTGCAAGAACTGAGAACTGTAGTGAGCCTGCCCAAAGGTAGAGCATTGAAAGGCCGTAAAGTCCGACACCGGAGGCGACTGAACCGACGATGAAGTACTTCATGCCGGCTTCTGAACCAGCCTTGGATTCCTTCATGAACGCTACAAGAACATAAGTAGAGAAGGAAGCCAGTTCCAATCCGATGAAGAGGACAAAGAGGTCTTGTGCCAATGCCACAACAGACATTCCAAGACCACAGGTCAGCATCAAGATGTAGAAGTCTGCCTGTCGTCGGTTGTTGTAGAGTTGATCCTCGCTGAGTTTACCACCAGTGCCTTCGACGTTCAAGCGGTTCATACTCGAGAACGAAGCCAAGGCAAGAGCACCGAAGAAAATCAATTCGAAAACACGGCTGAAGCCATTGATTTCGAGAAGTTCTTTTGCGCTGTCGGTGCTACTGCTCACGACCGTCATCGCGTCTACGCCACCATTCAACGAATCAGCAACGGCGGCAAAAGCGCCGGCTAAGGTGATGGAGGCAATCCATGCGGGCAAACGTGGGTTGCTCGTCAACGCAAAGCGTTGTCCGCCCAAGAACCACGGCAAACGGATTTGAGTCCCTGGAATCCGGAATGTGCCCTTACCCAAGTTCGGGATAATGATGAGGGCGATGAGGCCAACAAAAAGCAGCATCTCAGGAAGCATTGCCGAAAAGAAATCATCGCTGAAGGCTTGTGTTTGACTCATCTCAAGCACCTCCCTTGAAAATGCCGTTCGTGATCATGGTATCAAAGAACACACGGCAATAACTGTCCATCATGTCAAGCCCGATCCAAGGCAAGATGCCGAAGAGGATGGTGAAGGCCGCGAGAATGAGCATAGCAAGCTTCTCTTCGTACGTGATGTCTGGTACAGGGTCACCATGGAGGGAAGCAGGAGGTTGTGTTTCGTCGCCACCTTCGAAGATGGTGCGCTGCATCGACCAGAGGTAGTAAGCAGCAGTGAGGGCCAAGACCAGTGCTGGACCAATCATCCAAAGCACGCTCCAGCCTTCTAAGTCAATGAAGTACCACAAGGCGATGAGCATCATCAATTCTGCAACGAAACCTGCAAGCAGTGGCAATCCAAGTGAAGCCATCCAAGCAAACATCATCGATGTTGCTAGCCAAGGCGAATGCTTTGCCATACCTCGCATAGCCCCAATTTCCATGCTGTGGTAGTGGTGCTTGAATGCGCCACATACAGCGAATAGCATTGGGCTGATAATGCCGTGAGCGAACATCATGAACAGTGCTGCAGCCCAACCCATTGGCTGCATGGTAGCAATACCGATTAAGATGACACCCATGTGCGATACCGAGGAATAGGCAACCATCTTCTTGAGGTTCGTTTGGCCCAAACATACGATGGCCCCCCAAACCAAGGAGACCATTCCGAAAATCATCAGTGCCATTTGGAAGTGTTGAAGCGCATGTGGGAACATGCTCAATGGCAGCCGGAACATACCGTAGGCGCCCATTTTGAGCATGACACCAGCAAGCAGCATCGAACCACCGGTTGGGGCTTGAACGTGCGCATCAGGCAGCCAAGTGTGGAATGGAACCGCGGGCAATTTGACGAGGAAACCAAGCATGAGCATCACGAACAGGACCTTCTGCATGCTTTCACCCATGTACCATCCTTCCATGTTGGCTGCGGTTGCTGCCTCAACTAGGGTCGGGATATCGAAGGTTCGTCCAGTCATGGTGCCGTACTTTCCGGCAGTACCAATTTGATCTGGTTGCATCAAGTAGAGCGTCACCAATCCAAGCAACATTACAACAGAGGCCGTGAAGGTGTAGATGAAGAATTTCTGAGAGGCGTACTTGCGGTCCTTTCCGCCCCAGTTGAGGATGAGGAAGAACATAGGAATCAATGTCAACTCCCAGAACACGTAGAACATGAAGAGATCAAGCGAGACGAAGACACCAATCAAAGCGCCACCCATCAACAGAAGGGTTGGGAAGTAGGTGGCTCCATTTTTCTCATGCCATGTAGCGATGATGGTCACTGGAAGCAAGAAGGTTGTCAACCAAACCATTGGGAAGGAAAGAGCATCGAGGCCTACAGTCCAATGAATTCCAAGTGCTGGGAACCATTCGTAGCTGTCATAGAGTTTGTAATCATTGAAAATAATCCCGTTTTCTGGATCAATGCTGGCAAAGACCTCGAAGAACATCCAAGTTGTGTATCCAAACAGAGCCAATGAGAAGGCAAAACTTGCCATTCGAATCGGGTTGTTGAGTTTCTCATGCGCCGATTTCTTGGCATTAGCCACAAAGGCAAGCAAGACAATACCTGCGACGACTGGGAAGCCGACAAGTTGCATCGAAATCCAATCGGTACCTGCCTCGAACAATCAGGCCACCCCCCAGACGAGCATGAAAATCGCTAACATGCCAACAGACACCATGAGGATGTAATCTCGAGCGGATCCGGTGGTGAGTGAGCGAACGACAGTTGAGAGCGACTGCGAACCAGATTCAATTGTCTTGATGGTCCCATCGATGACATCGGCATCTGTTTCTGCAGCCTTGGTTGAAAAGCCAGCCACAATCTTGAGCATTGCCATATCGTAGTAGTGGTCAATGTAGAGGCGGTTTTGCAATGCGACAGCAAGCGTCGAGTTGGCAAAAGCACTGTTGTCGAAATTGAATCGTGCCTTAACCCAGGCGTTGAGACGAATGACCGGCGTCATCCATGGTTTGGCGGATTCGCCTTCTTCCAATCCCCCACCATACAATGCTAGCGCAAGTCCAGGACCTGCTACAGCGCCAAGAGCAATCGCAATGTAGGTGATGATGAAGAAGTAAGGAACTTCGTTGGCAAATGCATGACCCAATTCGTAAATGATACCGTCGACAAGCGACTTCTCCGACATGAAGGCATAGCCTTCATCTGGAGCCCAGTGGGTGAAGCCCATACCTGCAAAGAGGATGGAAGACAAACTAACAAAGGTGAGAATGAACAAGGGAGTTTTGATCCATGTGTTGGTTGGGCCAACGTGGGCTGCAACCTCATTGTTTGGCTTGCCTGCAAAGGTCTTGAGCCACATTCGGGACATGTAGAACCCGGTCATTCCCGCACCGATGAGCACACACATAGCGGGCAAGAGGAATCGAGGATCATCTTGAGCAACTCGCCAAGCGTTCGCAATGATACCTTCCTTGGACCAGAATCCGCCGATGAGCGGCAGACCCATGATGGAAGCGGAACCAACAAGCATGGCTGTTGCAGTGATGGGCATCTTGGAAGCAAGACCGCCCATATTTTCCATAGATTGAGCGTCAAAGTGGTCATCATGATGATCATCACCGTGGTCGTCTCCATGGTCGTCATGGTGGTGCAGGTGATGGTGGGCATGGTGCACTTCGTGAATCACCGAACCGCTGGCCATGAACAACATACCCTTCGCCATGGCGTGGTTGAACAGATGGAACAAAGCAGCACCAAAAGCGACGATGACGATGTAGTGGTTGTCGTAATAATCGGGGTTCTTGACGCCGTCTGGGAGGTACTCGTGCCAATACAATGTATTGGCGAGGTACATAGCACAACCAAGACCTGTGAAGATGTAGGCGAGTTGACTCATGGTTGAATACGCCAAGACCTTCTTGAGGTCCATCTGGACAAAAGCAATGGCTGCTGCCATGACTGCTGTGATGCCACCGACGAGAGCGATGATGAAGGCGAGGTCAGCAAGATCGCCGTGCAAGGCATCTGCACCGAAGAATGGGAACATTCGAGCAACGAGGTACAATCCAGCGTTGACCATTGTAGCAGCGTGAATGAGAGCTGAAACTGGTGTTGGGCCCTCCATTGCGTCAGGCAACCAAACGTGGAGCGGGAATTGAGCCGATTTGCCGACCGCACCGATGAACATCAGTCCAAGGGCCCATTGTAAGGTGCCAGCGGAATGCTCGGCGACATGTTCGATGTTTGCAGTATCGAAGACAACGGTGTAGTCCAGAGATCCGAACAGATCCCAAAGCATGACCAATCCGATCATCAGGAATACGTCACCGATACGGGTGGTCAAAAACGCCTTCTTTGCTGCATATGCAGCGCTTGGGCGCTCGTAGTAAAATCCGATAAGTAAGTAGGAACAAAGACCCATAATTTCCCAGAAGATGAAGAGCCAAAGGAAGGAATCTGCAAGGACCATACCAAGCATTCCGGAGCAAAACAAAGTAAATTCTGCATAGAAGCGATGATTGCGGTTATCGTTGATTGGATCGGTGTTCATGTAGCCAATACTGAAGGTGTTGATGAGCAAACAAAGGAATGCTGCAACAAATAACAGCATCACAGTGATGTGATCAACATAGATGCCGAAACCAAACTTGTCGGTGCTTACACCACCGGTTGTTCCGTCCCAAACACCGGAGGTGAACCAGTGGAACACTGAGTCATGTCCGGCTTGAACCCCACCGATGAAGTCCATGATGAGGATGATCGAGAGCACAAGCACAGCGCTCATGACACCAAGAGCGATAATGCCGCCTTCCTTTACAGAATTCTTCCACATTGGATTGCCATTGAACACTTTTCCAAGGAAGAGAATGACCGCAAAGGCCAACATTGGGAGGAGCACGATCAATGGTGCCAATTCTGAGACGTGGGGTGCTGCGATGTCTGAAACTTCTGAACCTGCCATACAACCACCTCAGTTCCTCAGGACATCCACATCGTCCAATGATATCGTGTCGTGTTGACCATACATGGCTAGGAAGATAGCCAAACCTATGGCGACTTCACTTGCAGCGATGGCAATAGCAAAAATGGTGTAAACCCATCCGGTTGTGTCTCCGTGATGGACTGCTGCTGCTGCGAATTGCATGTTTGCAGCATTGAGCATCAATTCGATGCACATGAGAACGATAATCGCGTTCTTTCGAGTGAAAGCACCACCGAGCCCGATGACAAACATGAGGGCTGAAAGGCCAGATACCAGTGCTGGGTCAATCATTCCTCTTCACCTCCGAATTCCCACAAGAGATTTTCCATTCGCTCATCACGAACGAGGTAAGCAGCTCCAATCATAGCCATGGACATGAGCACACCAAGGATGAGCAAAGGCAAGGCCCAGTCTGTCAAGAGAGCATCAGCGAGACCGCTGGTTGTTGGTTCGTCTTCGCTTGCATCAGCCCAGACAGCGTCAGCGCTAAGCACGGAAACGAGGATCATGCCGAGGGCGAGGAGGCCCATACGAGTGGCCAAGGAGAGCACCTTCATTCGAAGTCCTCCTCAAGGATTTGACGGCGTGTCAGCATGATACCGAACAGCACCACCAGGCCGACGCTCGCCAAGTAGACGAGGATTTGAATGGCCGCAAGAAATTCCGCTCCAAGAAGGATGAAAATCCCAGATACGGCCATGAAACTGAAGATCAGTGAAAGCATTGAATGAGCGACACGTTGAGCGAGAATGAGCCCGAGTGCGCCTCCTAATGCAATTGTTGCAAAAAGAAAGAATACGCCGAGTTCTGCTGCGCTTGCAACATCCATCTCAAGCACTCTCCTCTGAAGCGGCCTTTGCTTGCTTTGCAGCCTTCTTGGCACGCTTGTCGCGTTCCTTGTTAGCTCGCTTTGCAAGTTCGGTATCAACCGCTTCTTGGTGAACGTTTGGAAGCACACGTGTTCGACTTGCGTCGAACCACAGTTCTTGTCGGGTGAAGCCTGACATACCATCGTATTCATTGGTCATGAAGAACGAAGTAAATCCACAGGATTCCATGCAAAGGCCACAGAACATGCATCGGCCAAGATCGATTCGACCTGACACGATTTGGTCATCAGCGACCCGAAGTTCACTCTGTTCAACCACAACCTCTTCGCCGGAATCATTCCAACGGACCGTTGCAGTGGAACCGGTCAAGTCGAGCACTTCTGCGAAGCGCCATTCGCTTGGAGTGTCTGTGTGTGCTGTTGCAAGGTTGAAGTCTTCAAGAGTTGCAGCGACTTCAGGTTTGAGCATGGCAGCATGGCCACCAACTTCCAGCTCTGCGCCGAGGCCTTCATGTTCGCCCTCAGCATTATCGAGCACGTCCACGCGAAGTTCAGTCGTCATGTGGAGGCAGTCGTTCGGGCAAATGTTGACGCACATCTTACACGCCGTACATGTTTCCCAAATCACACCAATACGACCGTTGTAATTTCCCGGAACGAAGAGCCAAGGCTCCATTTCTTCGAGACGTTCGTATGGGTACTGGACGGTTTGTGGTTTCCACAGGGTTGGGAACAGATCTGAAGTGACTCTGTCTGGTGCGAATTGCTGGTTGCTAATGTCGTTGAACTCCAAGGTTTTGTCAGCTCGTACTTTGTCTCCATCGCTAAGGAACTCTGGATGTTCTGTGTTGTGATAGCCCATAGCGAGGCGTTTTCCGAAGATCTTTCCAAAGAATGGGAACGTTCGAAGCGCCGTGATCAATGTAATCTTGAACGGGTACCAGAACAGGTTTCTGAAATTAGGTCGTGCGTTAGGGTGCATTGGCATTCTTAATCACCTCAGTCCTTGCCCGGAGTGTGCGTTCCCGCGGGCTGTAGTGTGTACACGTGGTACATGCGATCTGGAGCAGCGTCTTTGTCCTCATCGTTCAACAGAAGGAAGAAGATACCAAGCCATACAATGGTGGATAATACTGGCAGAACAGCTGGGATTTCGAGACCCGGAATCATCCAAGCGTTGCCGCCTGCAGCGGTGTCGCTCATACCAGACGGATCGAATAGGAATAAGCGATAGAGCGTTGAGAGGACCACTTGGAATACAGAAAGTGGCAAGAGCATGCGCCATCCGAATTCGAGGATTTGGTCGGTGCGAATTCGAGCGAGCGAGAACCTTGCCCATACAAAGACAACCAAGAACACAAGCCATGACTTGAGCAGCACAACAACTGCACCAGGAATTAACACATAGGCGTCACCAAGAACCGGGATTTGGCTAATAGTGCCTTGGAATGGCAAATGCCATCCTGCGAGGAAGAAGTGAGTAAACAAGAAACACGCCGCATAGGTTCGGATGTATTCTGCCATGAACAGCATGCCAAATCGCATGCCGCCGTATTCGGTCCACCAGCCTTCAACCAGTTCAGCCTCCGCTTCTGGCATGTCAAACGGTACACGCTCGACCTCAGCGATCATGGTCAGCAAGAACAGTGCAGCACCAAGAGGCATGAGGAACAAGTTCCATGCGCCAGCGCTGTGTTGGAAGTGAATGCTATCAATGATGTTGAACGTACCAGAAAGAATAGCAACTGAAAGCAGGGTCAGCAGCAACGGAATCTCATAAGCCGTGAGTTGTGCAGCAGAGCGGATTCCGCCAATCAACGTGTACTTGTTGTTCGATGACCATCCAGCGAAGAAGACGCCAATTGGGGCAATACCGAAGATGGCAATAGCATAGAGAATAGAGAGGTCGGGGTTTGTGGCGTAAATGCCGCTGGAGAGTGGAATGATTCCCAAAATCAGGAGCGTAGACGACACGATGAGAAACGGCGAAACTTCGAAAATAAGTTTGTCAGCACGACGAGGGACCATGTGTTCCTTAAGCAGGAATTTCATACCGTCTGCTACATTTTGGAAGAATCCAGGTAAGATTGAGTAGCCCATCCACGAACGGTTGTTGACTCGGTCAACGGTTGGGAATTTTTCATCACGATTTCCGAATTTCTTGTTGAGCCATCGGTTGACCGCACCTACTGGCACACCTGCGCCAAAGGGAAGCATGTTCCACCATTCGCCCGCAGTCACGCCATTTTCGCCAACCCAAAGGGACCGAAGAGCAGTGGTTGCGCCACGGCGATCATTCATTCGAGCCACGGCTTTTCGCTCAATCCAAAGGATGGCGAATTGGCTAAAGAACAGCATCAGGAATACAATGTTCACAACAGCAAAAGTTCCTGCGGCGAAGGCGATTGAACCTGCGCTTTCCTCGAGTGGAGTGCCCTCAAGAGAGGAGACAATGAGGTCACGAACGGGGCTGTCTTTGCCCAAAAAGATGCTTCGGAGGTCATAGATGTCATCCATAGCAATCACCTCAACGGTCCGTTTCTCCAATGCACGGGTCAAAGCTACCCATGATTGCAGGAATATCTGCAATCTTGTAGCCAATCATCGTCTTGGCGACGAATGGAATAGTGATGAACATCGGTGAGCGGATCGACAGTCGGTATGGATTCTTTCCACGGCCATCGCCACCACCTTGGATGTAGAACTGAGAGGCACCGCGGGTGCACTCGTAGTTGCTGAATCCAGTGGCGCCCTCAGGGGCACGTGT
>VMHT01098813.1_pt1 | contig 14901 bp, 20 predicted proteins | sample 4693611 | NCBI WGS metagenome assembly VMHT01 (sample SAMN12280063, study PRJNA550983) | marine metagenome | isolation source: seawater sampled from same location over 5 years 0.02-0.2 micron viral filtrate | place: USA: collected off the coast of southern California halfway between the port... ... | reverse complement strand
CATGAAAAGCGCACACTTACATCTCATTAAATGGGGTCTAGAACAAGGTTACGAGATCGAGGTTGATATCGAAGGTGAGCATGAGTATCGCGGCACCAGTTACAAGGACGCCAAGGATGCTAGTGAAGCCGGAGACATGGGGTGTATATACCTGATCACTGGTGAAACAGACTACTCATGGTTCGGATACAAGCATGAGTGGAAGCAAAATCCTGACGAAATAATCTACGACTACGGCATTGATGAAGTCAGCAAAGCGTGGAGGGCAGATTATGATCAGCACTGCTCGGAGGTGGCGTGATGAGAGATTCAACTTACGCGATCGACCTGAACGTAGTTACACTGGAAGCCTTTGGCAAGCTAAAAGCCTTAGACGAAACCTTTATAGGCACCCCCGATTATATGGGGGTTGCTTACTTTTGGGGTCAAGGGACAAAGTTTTACCTTCGAGAAGCTTCTCAAGCACAGAGACGGAGAATCCATAAAAAATGGCTTGAACAAGGACTTGATCTGTGCGGGGATAGTGACGACCACTTTAGAGTTATAGGGGAAGTGATGCCGCGTTATCGTCAGGAGATACAGAGATGAAACAGAAAATTAATGAGTTTAAAAAATTCACCGAAACGAAGTTTATGAAACTGAGTAATCACCACGAAGCCATCTGCGGATGGTTTCTTAGTGTTTATTTTTGAACACTTAACCAAATCCTGAGGAGGATACAGCATGAAAACACTAACATTAGAAACTGTAGAGAAAACTCTAAACGCACAACTAGCCGATTTAGAGCGCCAATGGAATCAGGCTGTAGAGTGGAAAGATGATAGCCTTAAAACGCGGCTTCAAATAATGGGTGACACAGTTCGTCACTCACTCGCTTTATTGCAGGAGGTAGCATGATGAAAAGCGCATAAAAGTGCTAACTATAGACAATTTTTGGCGCATTAAAATGTAAACACAAAAGGAGTGGTAAAAGATGATGAACGAACAAATAGACTTTGAATTTAACAACACCGAGGGATTAACGCTTGCGTTGTACCTAGTTTTGTCCGCGACTGACGACGATGCTGCGGTATATATTCAGCAAGCGAATGCTCTTGTGGTTAGTCAAGGAATATCCAAAGACCAATTACAAGAGTGCAAAAAACTAGCGCTTGATTGGTTAAGGAAAGATCAGGAGGCTAAACAATGACAACACCAATACCTAAATCTATAGAGATGGCAGGTGATCGTGATCTTTATAGTGTGTCCTTTGATTGGGATTTAAGTAGGGACGTAGCACAAGACATCCCTTTAACTAATTTCGAGGACTGGTTGGCGTTTTCAGATCATGCTAGAATTAGCGGGTGGGGTAGACATTCAGGACGGAAACTGTGGCAAGTCCCTAGAGCTTTGCAGCGGAGAGTGTATAGGATCTGCAAAGGGAATCAAGATAAGAGAGAGGTGCATAATGAATAGTGCTATGCTTGAACTTGAAAAAAAACACAAGAGAAAACAAAAGTTTATCAACCTGCTGTGCCTTTCGGTTTTATCTTGTGGCGCTCTGGTATTATCGTGTATAATACTGGTCAATCTGAGAATTATTTTATCAATAACGTAGAGGTGAACTATGAAAAGGCAAAGTGCTTTATACATCGGTTTGGGTGAGTATTTGGGCATTAGAGATCCAAACATGCCCTGTAGAGTAACAGACGAAGACTGGCAAAATGCTTATGATGATGGTGAGAATGACAGTAACTTTCACAACTATCAAACCACGGCAGATTATAATTTTAAATATGGGGAAGATGACAGTGCGGACTAGAAAACCTAAAAAAATGAGGGAATGGGTGAACTGTAGTAACCATCGGGATTTAAAGAAGCACCTAAGATACACGGTGCCGGAGATTGCAGAGGCCACTTTGCTGCCCCAAAGTAGTCTATATTCGGCCTTAAAGTATTCGGAGGTCATATTGGATAAGCACCTACAACGTCGAGAAAAAGACTATGCATGGCCTCAGTTTGAAACTGAAGCCCATAGACGATCATCAGTTTACCTATCGAAACCTATAATTTAAAAATTAAGCGAGGTAGTTATGCAAGCACAAGAGATTAAACAACTAGCTGACAAGTTAACCAATGCGGACTTAGAATTGTTGTTGACTTTGCTCAGCACTAGAATTATTGTGTTCAACGAGCACTATAAGGCACTATATGAGTTGAGAGAGGATAACCCAGTGTCTATCAACGGAAGTGTTGTACAATTAAACGTAGAATTTATGTGGAACGAATGAGGAGTTTATTATGAGCAGGATAAAAGAACACCTAATTGGGTATGATGTACTACCAGACGACCCCGAGTACAACGAGGCACTACAGGCCATTGTGGATCACCATACGCAGTACGTGTCTTTACAGGAAGCCAAAGATATGGTTTGGCAACACAACTTAGACACTTTTAGGAAGATGGAACGCGACGAATTGGTGAGTCTTTGGAATGAATACCAGTATCTCCGAGCATTTGAAAACATAGAGGAAGATGATAAAAGTGAGGACTATTAAAGAGGAGAATTAAAATGTCTAAGTGTAGAGCCTGTAATTGTATATTAAATGATCGGGAACTTGTCAGGAAAGACGATAACTATACTAGAGTGTACTATGATTTATGCACATTGTGTCTTGTTGAAAGTGGAAAAACTTTCTTACTTTCCAACGGGTTAACTATAGAGGATTTGCTAGAGGATAGTTATTGTGGCGAAGATGATTTTTAAAAAGGTGAAACGTATTTTTTACGAAGATACAAAGCCCTTAATACTTAATCACCATTACGCCAAAAGAATGCCCTCTGTCTCACACGCTTTTGGACTGTTTGACGGGGAAACATTGGTGGGTTGCATAACTTATGGTAGCCCTGCAAGCCCTTGGTTATGTAAAGGAATATGTGGCGAAAAGTACAGGAAGGAAGTTATTGAACTAAACAGATTAGTCTTACTAAGAAATGGGAGGAATGAAGCTAGTTATTTAATTTCAAAATCGTTATCTTTATTGCCAAAACCTAAAATAGTTGTTAGTTACGCGGACACTTTTTATGGGCATGTTGGTTATGTTTACCAGGCTACAAATTTTCTATTTACAGGAACAACGAAGAAACGTACTGATATGGCAAGCAAAGACGGTAAACATAGTAGGCATAACTTAGGCGATAAAAGCAAAAGAGTTTGCAGATCCCCGAAACATAGGTACGTGTTGTTTATTGGTTCTAAAAGAGAAAAAAAAGAGAGATTAAAAAATTTAAGGTATTTACAACTGCCTTACCCTAAAAGTAATGACGTTGTATAAGACAAAGTAGTAAAAATATGGTATAATCCAATCTTACCATTTAGGTAATTAATTTTTTAAACAACAAGTTAACTAACTTAGGAGTATCAATATGTCAATATTAGAAGGTAGTGCAGCATTCGTTAATCTTAGTGAGCATGAGGAGTACAACGGGCAATCTACAGGTAAGTATGCCCTTACACTGTCTTTGGGAGAAGACGTAGTAGATGAATTAAAGAAAAAAGGTGTAAAGGTTAAAGATTATGAAGGAACAGGACAACGTAAGTTTGTGTCCAAATATGATATCCCTGTTTTTGATGTTGACAATAAGCCATTCAATGGGCATATAACCAGAGGTTCTAAACTTCGCATTGCTTATACTTTAGGTAAGCCTAATCCAGTACACGGTGTTGCTACTTATTTAAACAAAGTTAAAGTCTTGTCTTTAGCTGATATCGACATGGGCGATTTTTAGTGGCCGTTGTTTCCCAACGGAAAAAGAGCAATAAATTTTCCCACCATGAGCCATGCGTAAAGTGTGGCTCTAAGGATAATTTTGGTAGGTATTCGGATGGGCATGGGTATTGTTTTTCCCTTGGGTGTCATCATTATGAAGCAGCAACAGAAGATAAAGAAGGGGATGCTGAGTTTGTCCCTCACACACCAATTAAAAAGGCGAGAGTAGAGATGCTAGGAACAATAGCGGCTATTCCAGAGTTGAGGCTATCTAAAGACACAATGAAGCTATATGGTGTGTCTGTAGAATACGATACGAAGGGTAAAATAGTTAAGCACCACTATCCTTATGTGGATAAAAGTACAGATGAGATTGTCGGCACTAAAGTGCGAGTAGTTGACTCTAAGCAATTTTCTACGACTGGTCATTTTACCAACGTAGGTTTATTTGGACAATCTAAATTTAGAACTGGACAGAAGTTTATTACTATAGTTGAGGGTGAGAAGGATGCCCTATCAGTAAGTGAGATGTTTGATAATAAGTGGCCTGTGGTTTCCATTAGGTCAGGTTGCAGTGGTGCTATTAGAGATATAAAGGAGAACCTAGAATATCTTGAAACTTTTGAGAGTGTGGTCATATGTTTTGATAATGACAAGGCAGGACAGGATGCAGCTAGGAGTGTCTTGGATCTATTTTCACCCAACAAGGCTAAGAATGTAACCTTACCCATGAAGGACGCTAGCGATATGCTAGTGGCGAATAAGGTGTCTGCTTTTGTTAAGGAATGGTGGAATGCAAAGACATATCAGCCTGACGGGATTATCTCTGGTGTGGACACTTGGGATTTACTCATGGATAGGGAGGATGTCTTGGTTTATCCTTATCCTTGGCAATGTTTGAATGATCTTACCTTTGGGTTTAGGGAGAGAGAGCTAGTCACAATCACCAGTGGTTCCGGTATGGGCAAGTCTCAAATGGTCAGAGAGCTACAGCATTACATCTTAGATGCAACTGAGGACAATATAGGTATATTGGCATTAGAGGAAGATATCCCTAGAACTGCTTTAGGTTTAATGTCCATAGAAGCTAATCAACCTTTACATCTTAATGACAATATAACCAGAGAAGATAAGAGGACATACTGGGAGAAAACATTAGGAACTGGACGGGTGTACTTGTTTGACCATTGGGGATCTACTTCAGAGGATAACCTACTAGCTAGGGTTAGATACATGGCTAGAGGTTTAGACTGTAAGTGGATCATTCTGGATCATCTAAGCATAGTCGTGAGTGACCAAGAAGTTAATGATGAAAGGAAGGCCATTGACTCCATTATGACTAACCTGAGAAAACTTGTGCAGGAGACAGGTGTAGGCTTGTTCTTAGTGTCTCACCTGAGAAGACCCCAAGGTAAGGCACATGAGGATGGTGGGCAGATATCTTTAGCGGAACTTAGGGGTTCAGCGGCCATTGCACAGCTATCGGATATGGTCATCGGTTTAGAAAGAGATCAACAGAACGCAGATCCTTATATTAGGAACACAACTACCGTTAGGGTGCTAAAGAATCGCTTTAGTGGTCTTACTGGCCCTGCCTGTTATCTTTACTACAACAAGGACACAGGACGAATGGAGGAGACTAGCTGTCCTTTGGAGGTTTCTGATGACTTCTAAAAAAGGAAAGTCTAATGCTTTGGTTTGACATTGAAACTGACGGTCTAAAACCCACTGAGATATTCTGTGTTGGTTGCATTGTTGATAATCAGGAAGCAGTTATTATCAAAGAACCAGAGGACTTTAGGGTGTTACTGTCCAACCTAAATGATAAGCACATTGTAGGCCATAATTCTATTGCTTTTGATGTTCCTGTCTTGGAGAGATTGTGGAAGATAGATTTCTCTGGGTTTAAGCATAGTGATACGTTGGTCTTATCCAGACTTGCTTGTCCCAACAGGGAAGGTGGACACTCTTTAAGGAACTGGGGAGATATCCTTGGCTTTCCTAAAGGAGAGCATTCTGATTGGTCTATGCTTACACCAGAGATGGAAGAATATTGCATACAGGACGTTAGGGTTACTAAGGCAGCACATAATGAACTTGTTGAAGAGCTACGGGTTTTTTCTGATGAGTCTATTTCTTTAGAGCATCAGACACAAAAGATAATAGCTAAACAGATTAGTAATGGTTGGTTGTTTGACCAAGAGAAAGCCTTTATCTTATTGGCTGAATTAAAGGAGAAGAAAAATGATTTAGAGGAAAAGGTACAGAAAAGTTTTAAACCCTTACCTACTTTTGTTAAACAAGTAACACCGAAGATTAAGAAGGATGGCACTAAGTCCATAGTGGGCCTAAAGTTCTTAGGTGATTCATGGGAAACCGCAGAAGGTTGGTTTTCTAGGATTGATTGGGAACCTTTTAATCTAGGATCAAGACAACAGATAGGAAGACACCTACAGTATTTCGGTTGGCAACCAGAGATGTTTACCGAAAAAGGACACCCCATAGTAGATGAGAAAGTATTGCAGGAAGTTAAGGGTATTCCAGAAGTCAGCATGATAGCTGAATACTTGATGTTACAGAAACGTGTAGCACAGGTTAGCTCTTGGTTGGATTCTGTGGACAGTGAAGACAGTAGGATTAGAGGGTATGTTAACTCTAACGGTGCTGTTACTGGTAGAATGACACATTCATCCCCCAACACTGCCCAAGTTCCTGCCGTATATTCGCCTTATGGAGAACAGTGTAGGGCGTGTTGGTCTGTACCTAAAGGTTACTCTCTTGTGGGTGTAGATGCTTCAGGTTTAGAGCTTAGAATGTTAGCACACTACATGAAAAATGAGGCATACACAAATGAAATACTCAACGGAGACATACATACTACAAACCAAAATCTTGCAGGACTTAGAACAAGAGCTCAAGCTAAAACTTTTATTTATGCTTTCTTATATGGGGCCGGAAATGCTAAAATTGGAAGCCTCTTTGGAGGAAACAGTAGAGATGGTAAACGACTTAAAGAAAGATTCCTCGAAAATACGCCATCACTTAATGAGCTACGAGAACGAGTTACAAGAAAGGCTAGTGGAGGTTATATTCAGGGATTGGATGGGAGAAGGGTCTTTATACGATCAGAACACAGTGCATTAAATACATTGTTACAATCAGCAGGGGCCATAGTAATGAAGAAATCCTTATGTCTTTTGGATGAGTACGCAAAACTATGGAAAATTGAATATAAAATTGTAGGGAACATACATGATGAAATCCAATCAGAAGTTAAACAGGAGATGGCACAGAAATTTGGCTACTTGGCGACTGAATGTATTAAAGCAGCAGGAGAATACTACAAGCTCAGATGTCCACTTGCAGGAGAATACAAAGTTGGAGCTAACTGGGCAGAAACTCACTAAGCACCACCCATTAAGGACGAGAAAGGGTGAGATTTCTGAGCTTATGGCTACTACTTGGTTTTGGGATAGAGGGTGGGAAGTTTTTAGAAACTCAAGTTCAACTGGCCCTATTGATTTAATTGTATTAAAGGATGGTGAGCTTATCCTTGTAGACGTAAAGACACGGTTTGAAAATAAGCGTTCGGGCTATGGTAGAACAGAAAGACAGAAAGAACTGGGTGTCTGTATGTTTCAAGTAGACTTGGAAACAAATACGTGTTCTTTTGTGAGGCATAAAGAATGAAAAAAATATATACGGTAGTTAAAGATATTTATAAACTTATGGAGACTAAGGATGCTGACAGTTCCGTAGATGTTGAAGCTGAGATAGAGAAGTTTGGGGAGTCCGTCAAGGCTCTAATGCGAAAGGAGTTTGGCAGAGAAAAGAGACAGGATAATAGGAAACTTAGATTATCAAATATAGGTAAGACTGATAAGTTCCTCTGGAATCACTTTAATGGTACACAGAAAGAAGTTATTAGGCCCAACACCTACGTTAAGTTTATGTACGGCCATTTGGTTGAGGAGATGTTGTTATTCTTTACCCGTATGGCAGGACACAGTGTTACTGACGAACAAAAGAGATGTGAAGTAGAAGGTGTACAAGGAAGTATGGACTGTAAGATAGACGGTATTGTTACTGATGTAAAATCCGCTAGTTCCTTTGGCTTTAAGAAGTTTAAGGACGGAACCTTGGCTATGGATGATCCCTTTGGTTATTTGGATCAGATAAAAGCCTATGCCCATTCAGAAGGAGAAACAGAGTTTGGGTGGTTAGCTATGGATAAAGTAAATGGAACCTTAACTTACCTAAAGTATGACCTAAAGGATACTCAAGCACCCATTTATGACTACATAAAGGGAGACATAAGGGATAGAGTTAAGCATGTAAAAAGAATAGTAGAAAACCCAGTAGAACCCGAAAAGGTATGTTTTGATCCTGTACCGGATGGTAAGTCAGGAAACTTAAAACTACAAGCAGGGTGTTCTTATTGTCAGTTTAAAGCACACTGCTATCCTGACCTAAGAGCATTTGCATATTCGGGTGGGCCTAGATTCTTTAGTCATGTTGAGTTTGAACCTAAAGTTATGGAGATATCCCTTGAGCCAACAGTATAGATCAGGGTTAGAAAAACAAGCTGCTTTACAGTTAAAGAAGCCGGACTATCTTTACGAACCGTATAGATTACCCTATGTTACCTATAGGCACTACGTTCCAGACTTTGTACATGAAAAGAAAAAGATATTAATAGAGTGTAAGGGATTCTTTAGGGCAGGAGACATACAGAAATACAAGGCAATAAGAGACTCCCTAAAGGACGAAGGGTGGGAGCTTGTGTTTATTTTGTCCAGTAAGAAGAAAAAAATTAGGAAAAATAGTAAGACAACTATGGAAGAATGGTGTGCAAAGGAAGGCTTTTTATGCTATACTGCAAATACAATTTCAGAATTACACAAGTACATCAAGGATAAGAAATTATGTCTCTAACTTTTGAGGAATTAAAGGAAGCCATAACAGAGGAATACGATGTTACTTTGGTTTGTGAAGCTCTTGATATTTCTGTAGAGGATATACTTGTTGCTTTTGAAGATAGGCTAATGATGTGTGTAGATAAATTTATGGAGGACTATAGAAATGACGAGTTTGAATAATGTTACTCCCGAAGAATGGGATAGAGTAACAAGAAATAAAGCCAGAGATGAGATGACAAAAGCAAATATTAAACACAAGCATGTCTCTAATTTAGAAGAAAAGAGTGATTCAGTAAACAGCCCCAAGCACTATAACATGGGTGGTGTTGAGTGCATAGAAGCAATAAAGGCCAGTATGACTACATTAGAGTTTCAAGGATACTGTAAAGGTAATCTTATGAAGTATGTTTGGAGATATAACTATAAGATGAAACCCTTAGAGGATTTACAGAAAGCATCGGTTTACTTAAACAAACTTATTGAGGAAGTACAGTAATGGAAATGGATCAGTATCAGGAGTTTATACATAAGAGTCGTTATGCTAGGTGGCTACCAGAAGTAGGACGTAGAGAGGCGTGGCATGAAACAGTTAATCGTTATGTAGACTTTTGGAAAAACCGTGGACAGATAGATGATAAAGTAGCCTTAGAGTTATTTAATGCTATATTTAACCTAGAAGTTATGCCCAGTATGAGATGTCTAATGACCGCAGGTAAGGCGTTAGACTTAGACAATGTAGCAGGTTTTAACTGTAGCTATCTACACATAGACCATCCTAGAAGTTTTGATGAACTAATGTATGTTCTTATGTGCGGTACTGGCGTAGGCTTTAGTGTAGAAAGAAAGTTCATTAATAAACTTCCTGATATTGCTGAGACTTTCCACAATACTGATACCACTATAGTTGTAGCAGACAGTAAGATTGGTTGGGCTTCTGCCTTTAGGGAGCTAATTAGTTTACTTTATGCAGGTAAGATACCCAAATGGGATATGTCTAAAGTAAGGCCGTCAGGAGCTAGACTAAAAGTATTTGGTGGTAGAGCTAGTGGGCCTGACCCGCTAATAGATTTATTTACTTTCTGTGTTGAGTTGTTTAAGAAAGCAGCGGGTAGAAAACTGACATCCATAGAGTGCCATGATGTTGTCTGTAAGATCGCTGAGATAGTGGTAGTGGGTGGCGTAAGACGTAGTGCTTTAATCTCTTTGTCTAATCTGTCTGATCCACGAATGGCTAAAGCTAAGTCAGGCGATTGGTGGAGGAATGAAGCACAAAGAGCATTAGCAAATAACTCTGTAGCTTATACTGAAAAGCCTGATTTTGAGTCCTTTTTGTCTGAAATGCAAAACATTTATGAGAGTAAGGCAGGTGAAAGGGGAATCTTTAGTAGAGTAGCCGCACAGAAGATAGCTTCTAGGAATGAAAGAAGAGAAGCAGATAAAGACTTTGGAACTAATCCTTGTAGTGAGATTATCCTAAGAAGTAATCAGTTCTGCAATCTAAGTGAAGTAGTAGTTAGATCCCAAGACACCTTAGAGGACTTAAAGAGGAAAGTAAAAATAGCCTCAATCATTGGAACACTACAGGCTACCCTAACCGACTTCAGGTATCTAAGGAATAGTTGGAAAAGAAACACAGAAGAAGAAGCATTGTTAGGTGTGAGCTTAACTGGTATAATGGATCACCATATATTAGCAGGAGGGGAGCCTTCAGAGCTACCTTCTTGGCTTGAGGAGATGAGAGATGTATCTATTGCAACAAATAAAGAATGGGCTAGGAAACTGGGAATTAATCAAAGCGCGGCTATCACATGTGTTAAGCCAAGTGGCACTGTGTCTCAGCTTGTTAATTCTGCTTCTGGTATCCATCCCCGCTTTTCTAGTTATTATGTTCGTAGAGTTAGATCGGATGCAAAAGATCCTCTTGCTCTGTTCATGTCTAACAGCGGTTTTCCTGTTGAGCAAGATGTAATGTCCCCGTCTTCATTGGTCTTTTCTTTCCCTGTAAAAGCACCACATGCCTCTGTTACCGTTGAGGATGTAGGAGCTATGCAACAGTTAGAACTTTGGAAGGCTTATCAAAACCACTGGTGTGAGCATAAACCAAGCATTACAGTTTACTACAATGACAATGAGTTTCTACAGGTAGCCCAGTGGATCTGGGAAAACTTTGAAATATGTTCAGGTATTTCTTTGTTGCCCTACAGCGATCATGTCTACCAACAGGCTCCCTATGAAGAAATAGACCATGAGAAGTACAAAGAAATGCTAGAGAGTATGCCTAAAGATGTAGACTGGGCTGACCTAGAAGCACTTGAGACAGAAGACAATACTATTGGTTCTCAAGAGTTAGCGTGTGTTGGTGGTGCTTGTGAGATAGTTTAAGGTAAAACTTAGGGGGCTTTTTGCCCCCTTTTTTTAATCTAATCTTTCGTTAAACTTTTCAGCACCCCCACCAAACCAATTATAAAATAAAGGGCCAACTACAGGTACGCCTTTTAATACAGGTGCAAAATCAGGATCTTCTTCAAAAACTTCTGAAGTTCCTTTTATTACAGCTTTAATGATAGGAGTAGCGGGAATCAGAGTATTTGCTACCGCACCTGAAATATCCCCCCTACTTAAATATCTTTCACTTACATATTTATTCATTCCAAAAACTCCCAACAAAGCCCATAAGGATCTATCGGGTAAATCTTCTGGTCTGACTTCTCTACCTAAAAGGATGTCTTTAGTAGCACCAACGCCTGTATTTGCGACAGTTAGATATCCTGCCAATAATCCTGCGTTTTTAACAGCTTCTTTTTTATTTCCTTTACTCCACTCTTGGACTACATTTCTACGGACAATATCATATTGTTTTAAAGTAAAAGATTTTAACATATAAAGAATACGTCCATTAGGATTCTCAAGATATGTTTGTGGCATTTCGCTTAGAGCAATAGGTTGAACATCTGCAAGTTGATTAAATGCAAATAACTTTACATTGTCAGAAACATTGCCTGTTTTTAAATCAAAAACTAGAGCATCTAATTCATTACCATAAATATCTCCGTGTTTACCTCTAAATATCTTTTCACCTTTAGGGTTTTTAACTAAATTTCTTGCATTTTTTACAGAGGCGTTAAGTAAAGTTTCTTTTCCTAGTTTATCTACAGCACTAAAACCAACACCTTTTAGCATTTTACTTAAAGCTGCCCCTGATTTAGATATATCTCCACCCAATTCTTTAGTAATAATGTTTTCTAAACCAAGATCAATTAACTTAATTTCTTTAGTATTAAACATAGAAGATATCGTATTTCTAAACCCCTGTAAACCACTGGAAACTGCAACATCTCCTAATTGAGTAAGGGCAGAAATTGGATTAGCGATGGTTCCCATATACCCAGTATTTCTTAAAAGGGTGTTAATTTTATTTGGGCTTTCAGAACCACCAATAAACCTAGCTTGTAAAAGACTTTTTAATTCGGTTTGTTGTTGAGCGGATATATTGTTTAATCCTTCTTCAACAAAACTACCTATAGATTTTTCTACATCAACTAAACCAGTACCATCCTCAGTACCATAACGCCCTAAAAATTTTCTTTTTTCTATATCATTTACAGCCCCTCTTAAATACATAGACAAAGATTCTTCAGGAGAAGCATAGTATTTCATTTGTTCTGGTAGTATTGTTTTAATAGTTCTGGGTTTAACAAAACGCGGCTTTCCAGTATCCGTGGTCATTCTATAGCCACGTAAAACTAAATCTACTACTTGCGCCCTGTCTTCAGAAGATAAGTTTGTTACTAACTTTCCTTTTTTAGAAGCAAAATCATTTAAAGCTCTATCTATAATTCCTTGTTCTTTTTTACCTAAAGAAGCTCTTAAACCATCATAATCTTTTACTACTCTAGGAAAATAATTTTCTATCTTTCCTATAGAATGTCCTGCTTGTTCTAATTCTTTTCCTGTTTTTTCAATTAAACTTTTTATGTTTTTTGTATAAGGCTCAAGCAAAGAAGGCGCTCTAGCTTTCATTAAACCTTCTGCGGCTTTTATATTTCCATTATACAAGTAGTAAGTAATTTTTTCTTTAATCGGATCAGCAAGTTCTGACAGTCCTTTTAAGAAAGGCTCTGCTTGGCTTATAGCTTTTTGAGTATTAACATGAGTATTAAACTCAAACTTACGGAGTCTACTATAAGCACTCACATCTATGTTACGAACTCTAGTTGATAAAGTCCCTAACCACCTATCAAGAGAAGGACTATATAGTCTGGAAACTGCACTGTCTTTAGAAATTGACTCTGCTACAGCTTTTTCTGCTCTAGTTTTTGATGCAGGGATTCTTAACTGCCTTCCTGTATTTTTTAAAGCAGCCTCTACTTTAGCAGGATTAATGCCTGCTTCTTGTAAGATAACCGAAGGTTTGTCTATAGAAGCTCCTTGAGCTATTCTTTCGTTTATTTCTTTTTGGGCAGTAGCAACAATACTTTCTGCTTTTTTAGTAGCTACTTTATTTACTACGGTTCGTCCCACTGCTGCTAATGCAGGTGTTAATGTAGCAGACCCTAGTGTGGTTATAGCGGCTTTTTTGATATCAACCTCACCTGTAGTAGCTAAATCTTCTGTCACACTATATCCTAAACCTAAAGCTCCTGCTCCTGCTGCCATAGTTTTATACCCTGATCCTAATGGTATTAAACTTGTAGGATCGGCCAGTGCTTTAGTAAACTTTCCTGCTCCAGAAGCAAAAGATTCTTCAGCTTGTTCAAAAAACTGTCCATATTCTTCTTGTAATTCTCTTTCTTTTTCACGTAACAACATTTCCCTACGTTCTTCTGGGGATGCTTCTTTAAAACCTTCTCCATGTAAATCATCTGGGGATACAAAATTAATGCCGTTAAAATCTACACTTATTTCTCCTAATGGAACATACGCTTCTAAAAGAGCCGCCGTGTTTTCTATAAGATTACCACCTTTATCAAAACCGTACATAAACTGAAGAAAAATGTTTTCTTTTTCAGAACTTACATACTTACCATCAATTATTCTTTCTCCTGCTAAAGCACCTTTGTTTTGTAAAGTAAAAGAATCATCTATATCTTTTTGTGTTAAAACATAACTAGAGTTTATAGCATCTTCTTCAGTAGAAAAAACACGAGATAGTTTACCGTTGACAATAGTGTCTCCTGCTAAAGCACCTTTGTTTTTAAGATTATCAGAAGAAGATATATCATCAAGAGTTAACGTGTAAACATTAGACATTTTTTATCCTTTATTAAGCATCGCTAAACGGATCGTCAGCCGTTGCATTTGAAGATTTTTGTATCTTTAAAACCTGTTCTAGTGCTTGTTTTTTGGTAAGGTTTGGATTATTTGTGACAATCCTTTCTGCTTCATCAGCAATTTGTCGAAGATTGTCTTCATCTAATTTTCCTAAAAACCTTGATGTTTTCATAAGATTTTTAAGGTCTGGATTATTTTTAATAATAGATGTATACGTTTTAAGTTCTTCCGCTGATAGCGAGGACGGTTTAAGTTCTTTTTCTTTTTCTTTTTCAGGTTTTGTAATAGGATTTTGAGCAAAAACCTTCTCATCTATAATTTCCCATCCTGTATCTGTGGCTCTTACTAGCTTACCGTCTAAAACAGCAGTTCTAAGAGCATCGCCGTTTTTAGAATACATTGTAGTAAATGCTTCAGGTTTTGCCATAGAAGGTTGCTTCAACAAAAGACTAGCGGCTGTTGAAGAATCTCCACCTGCTTCTAACCAAGACACTAAATTATTATTATCTTGAGACTTAGCTATATTAATGAGAGCTTGCTTTATTTTTTCTTCTTGATCTTTCTCAGCTTGCTCTTGTTCCCTTGCTACTTGCTCTTGAGCCGCAAGTCTCCTAAGTGCAACCGCTTGTTCTGGTGCTACACCTTGTATAGCCTGTGCTAACTCTAAGTTGCTTGTGGCCTGACCAATAGCTTCCCTTGCCTTTTCACCTTCGGTTCTGAGATCCCTTCCAAAAAGACCACCCAGTCCTCTACGCATACGCGCTTGGTTTGCTGCTCTACCTTCCTCTAGTTTACCTGCTAAATAAGGCAAAGGTGTTCCTGAAGGTAAATTAGCGGCATTAATACGCCCTTGCATCCTTAGACTTTGAAGTGCGGGGATACCAGTTAACAATCCTGCTATGTCTACTTGTGCCATAATTATACTTTCCTATTTATTTGTTTTTACCCAAAAAGGGAATCT
>VMHT01014068.1_pt1 | contig 14902 bp, 11 predicted proteins | sample 4693611 | NCBI WGS metagenome assembly VMHT01 (sample SAMN12280063, study PRJNA550983) | marine metagenome | isolation source: seawater sampled from same location over 5 years 0.02-0.2 micron viral filtrate | place: USA: collected off the coast of southern California halfway between the port... ... | reverse complement strand
TTTTCCAGTTTCTAAATCTATATTAACCTCTCCATATTTTTCTTTTATAGTAGATAAATGGTTAGTATAAACTTCTTCTGTTTCTTTAATTTTAGATTTAATTTCCCATTTTTGCTCTTCTAAAGTTAAAATTTGAAATTCTGTGTTTCCTAATTGAGCTAAATTTTCTAAATTAGAACTTCTACAATCTATAAAAACTTTAAGTTCTTCTTGAGTAATTGTATTATTTTTTGTAACTGTTTTTGCCATGATTATAAATATTAATTATTTGTTTTAAAATGTTAATATATTAAATTATTTTTTAATATCCAAGTTATTTTTTTATTTTCCACAATTACCTACTGATCGTACTAAACCTGGGTTTCCTGAGTTATCTTCAATTATCTCCATAAATCCCTCAGCTAACATACCATTATCATATTTATAAATTCCCGTTGCTAATAATGAAGTTCCAGTACTATTTGTGTACACGTGATCATTTGCTACAGGATATGTTCCTGATCCATCATGATATGCTATATCTTCGGTTGCTTCTAAACTACAAGCTGCATTTCCTGTTTCTTCTCCTTCAGCATTATAAGAAAATGCAGTTACTGAAAATGCGCTTTCACCATAAAAATCTGCTGCTAATTCTATATTAGTAGTAACAGGGGTGCTTAATTCACTAGCTAACCCAAATAAAGACATATTAGTAGTTTGAGAAGAAGAAAACTCTGTAGCTACCATACTCATTGATATAGGTCCTGAAGTTGGTAAAGCCATTATAATTTGGATTTAAGTTCGTCTATTTGTTTTTGTTGATCTTTTATTGCTTCAATTAATAATGGTATTATTTTTTCATATCTAACTGCTTTATAACCATTATCTCTAGTTTGAACTACTTCTGGTAGTACTTTTTCTATTTCTTGTGCTATAACTCCTACATCGTTACCTTCAAATGAGTGTACTTCTTTTTTTATCTTATCATCAGTTTTTTTCCACTCAAAAGTTACACCATTGATTTTAGATATTTTTTCTAAAGGATTTTTAATGTTTTTAATATATTTTTTTAATCTTTCATCTGAAGTTGAAAATGCTACTATATCATTTGAAGCATCTATTCTACCATTAGTAGCACTATTAATTATACTACCAACAGCGAGTGATCCATTAGATATTCTTAAATCATTATTAGCACCTCCGGGTCCACCACCAATTGAAATTACTCCCGATGGGGCTGTTAAATATAATAAACTAGAATATGTAAATAAAGAATAGCTTGTACTACCAATATTAATACCATTACTAAAAACAGGTAAACTAGAAAATGTTTTAACTCCTGCAATTGATTGTGCTCCTGATGTTTGAACTAAAGAATTTAAAACTAAACTATCTAACTTTGTTTTATCAGCAGATGACATACTACCTGCTGCAGATGTTGTTGCTGCATTAATACTAATTGCAGGTGTTGTACCTCCTGAAGATACTATAGGTGCAGTTCCTGTTACACTTGTTACTCCACTTGTTGATATAGTTCGCCATTTTACTACATTACCATCATCTGTATCCCAAACTAAGTATCTTTGAACACTACTACCTTCCGCTACACTATCTAGTTTAAGTGTATTTTCTACTTCAGTAGTTGTAGCACTTAATAATAATCTATTATTTCCAGCTGTAGCAAAAGCTAATATACCGTTACCACCTAGATACATCCCTGTATCATTATCATTACCAAAAGAATATTGAGGAGCACTTTTAGAACCATTTGAACTTTGAAATGGTAAAAGAGCTTGTATTTCAGTAGTACTTATTGAGAATCTGTTACTACCCCCTGTAGTTATATTTAGTTGATCAGATATACTAGATCCATAAATTCCTGTATCTGTATTACCTGTAAAAGTATATGAAGGTGCACCTTGAGTACCAGCTGTATTTTGGATAGTACCACTTGATATTGTGGTATTAGCTCCAATTTTAACTCTTTCAACACCCGCAGTTGTAAATAAAATCTCATTAGGGGAATAAGTAAAATACATTCCCGTATTAGTTTGAGCATTCCAACCAAAAGCAGGAGCTGTAGCTGATCCTGCAGTATTTGCTCTTAATTGATTTCCTCCTACAAAAATATCTGTGGATTTATCAAAAGTAAAACCTGCTTCGCCTCCTAAAGCTGACCCACCATCATTAAATTGAACTTGTTTGTCTGAACCTCCAGCTGAAACTCCACCAAAGGATGCTGTTAATTTAATGTTATTATTTGTATCTAGGGTTAATATTTTAGTCCCAGTATTATCTTCTGTAAGACTTGTTAGTTTTAATGTGGTTAGTTCTCCACTACCACCATTTAATAGAATTTTTTTCCAGTTTGGCATAATTTTTAGTTTGCGGTTAGGTACTTTTATTAAAGTCTACTCCTCGATTAAGAGGCCAACAAATTAATTTATTATAAATATATTACTTTCTTTTCCCTGGTGGGGTAGTTGTAGAAGTAGATTCAACTTTAGCATCTGCCATTTCAATAAGTTTTTGAGTTTTGTCTTGTAAATATACTAATTGTCTAGCTTGTTCTCCTTTAACCTGTATCATCATTAAAGCAGACTGAATATATATTAATTCTTCTATATTATATTGTTCTCCTTGAAATTGTAACATTGTATTATTTTTTATCTAATTTTTCTAAGGTAAAATATTGATCTTGTAATTTTAAAATTAAATTATACATAGTTTCAATATCTTCACCTTTAAATGAAGTTTCTTTAATTAGATTTAATATAATGCTAAGTTCTTGTTTATCCAAACTATTTTTAGGAAATTCTATTTTAGTTTGTTTTGGTTGTTTTTTTGTTAGTTTTTTTGTATTTACAAAATCTCTTAATGCCATAACTGTAAATTTTAAAAAAGGGCTGACTAATTAAAGACAGCCCTTATGTTAGTTTTTAATTTAATATTTTTTTTAATTTATACATAAATATAAGCTTTATTATTAGAGCTATTTACCCACATATGACCATATCCTTCTTCTCCTCCATATAAAGGTGTGTCTGGAAATTCGGCTGTATTGTCTGGATCTGAAGTAGAAACTTTAATTACTTGCATTGTTTCTACAATAGCAGGAGCTGCCTCTAAAGCACCAATATAATGTTTAGCTGGAAATCCAAATTGTCCTTTAAAAGTACCTGTTTGAGGTGTTCCCGTTACTTTTGTATTATCAAAGAAAAAAGCAACATTATTTTGTTGTGAAAGGCTTTGTTGGACTATAAATCCACCTCTTGATGCTGCTGCTGGGTTTGAATCAGCTACTACAAAAACATCATCTGCTATCCTTAAAATACCTGAATCTATAAAAGAAGCAGTACCTTCTACTGTTAAATTTCCTGAGAATTTTACTGTTGAAGTAGCATCTCCTACAGTTAAATTATTAGCACCAACACCATCAAATAATGTTCTATTACCTGAGGGTACTGAAATTCCATTTAAATTATTAATATCTCCTCTTGTGCCTCCTAAAGGTAAAATTGTACCACTACTTACACTACTACCTATAACAAATCTAGCATCTGAACTCCCATTACCAATAGAAGCATTTGGAATATTAGAAAACGCTCCATTTAATTGTATAGTACCTTGATTAGTGGTAATATTTCCAAGAGTACCATTTTTATCAACAGATTCTAATCCTACACCATAAGAAGTTGCATTACTTGATGCACTAATTGCAGTTAAAGAACCATTAACATTAGTTTTTCCTAATGGGTTAGAAACAACAAAATCATAAAGATGATCTCCTGTAACTAATGCATTTCCACCATTAGAAACTGATGCACTTATCAACCCAACTGAAAAACCTCCACCTCCTAAGGGATTTACAGCAGTAGTATTACTATTACCTGATTGAATGTTATCAATATTTGCTGCTGCATCTGTTCCCCATAGCAGAGTTAAAGGTGTAGTTTCTGAAACTCTTAAAATTTCTTGGGAACTTCCAATACCAATTCTTTCTAATCTACCATTTCCATCACCTGATATTAAATCACCATCTGATAAAGCATTATAAATAGCTTTGTCACCTAAAATTCCCCCTTGTCCAACTGGTAATACACTATCTAAAGTAACACTGGAGAAAGCACCAACACTACCGGAAAACATTATCTCTCTATAAATTGCCATATTTTTTAATTTTAATTAGTTAATAATTATGTAGTTTTAAACGTACATATACACAGCATCTGCTTGATTAGAGACACTTGAATCTATAGCAATGTTACCCCATCCACTAGATCCTCCATAGGTTGGAGCGCTTTGTCCTGGTGTATTTCCTGAGTAGTTTCCACGTTGTATGATTGTAGCATAATGATCTATTGAAGGAGTTGAGCCATCTGATTGGGCTGCTTTAAATCCCCATCTACCACCAGCATTATTATCATATCCAAAGAATTGACCTTGGTCTGCAGTACCTTGTTCTACTATAAACCCACCAGCAGTCGCTGATCCTGCCCCAGAAGCTAATAAAATTACTTTATCTTCTACTTTTAATGTTTGAGCATCTGTAAATGAAGCTGTACCCTGTACTTCAAAATTACCAGGAATAACTACTGTTGAAGTAGAATCTGCTATTGTTAATGTAAATGCTCCTACACCATTTGCTAAATTTCTATTACCTGAGGCATATGAAATTCCTGTTAAACCATTAAGAGTAGCAAATGAATCTCCTAATGCTTTTGTATCACTACCAATTGTAATTTGACCTAAAGTAGATAATTGAGAATTTGTAATATTACCTAAAGTACCTGTTAATGCTATAGTTCCTGTACTTGAAATAGTACCACCTGAGAGAGAAAGACCATTTTTCTGTGTAGTACCTGCTGTAATTGATTGTATTGTACCAGCATTATTAGTAAAGTTACTATCATAGTAACTATATGCTTGACCACCTGTGATCAGGTTACCATTATTTTGACCAACACCATTAGTTGTAACAGCGGTTAGTGTTTTTGTAGTTGTACCTGTAACTGTTAAAGTAGCTGTATTAGTTGAAGTTATAGATGTTACCCCACCTTGATCATCAGTTTGCCATGCAGGAAAACCATCACTATCTACTTTTAATACTCTACCAGCTGCACCTATTGCTAATTTGGTAAATTGATTATTAGTTGCTGCTGAGGATGAATAATATAATAAATCTCCATCTGAGTATGAAGTTTGACCAGTACCACCACTTGCAAGTCCTAGTGCTGAGTCAATTGTTAAAGAAGAAAATGCTGCTGCACTACCTGATAACAATACTTTTTTCCATGTTGCCATAATCGTAAAATTTTAATTATTTAATTTTTAAAAATGTTGTATTGTTATTTTAAATACAACTTTAGTTGTTTATTTAATATCAATAATACATATGTAATAAAGTATAGAATATTCAAAAAATTTTTATTTCTTTTTGCTTTTTAATTGAGGAGGACCAGCTGCGATTTCAGCTGCAGTTTGTTCCTCTATTTTTAATATTTCATTCTCTATTTTTACCTGTATATTTGCTACAAGCTGGGCACTTGAGCCTTTTATATCTATTATGTCTAAGGATGCTCTTAAAACTTGTAATTCTTGTAATTCAAACATTGATTTTAATTTTATAGATTATTATAAATTATAACATAAGTATTATTTTCCTAAAATCCAAATTATTTTTAAAAAAAATAAAAAAAGGGTTAACTAATTAAAGCTAACCCTTATAATTATGGTATTTTGATATTATGCATATATCCAAATTTCATTACCATTGGCATCATTTGAAGTATAAATGTTACCATTTTTGTTATAGGCTGTGTTAATACTTGCAATATCGGCTGCAGTAGTTTGAGTACCTGCTGGTAATACTGCACTTAAAAATGCATCTGCAGAATAAGAACTTGCATCAGATTGAACTAATGCTGCAACACCCCATCTAGCTAGTGTATTATTCCATGCAAAAGCTGGACCTTCACCTCCATTATTACTTGAAGTTTCAACTATAATACCACCATCTCCAGCACTACCACCAGTTGAACCTGAGGCTAATGTTATAAATCTATCTTTAACTAATAAGTTTTCAGTAGTTTCAAATGAAGCTGTACCTTTTACTGTTAAATCACCATTTATAAGAACTGTATCTGTTGTAGAATCTCCTAATGTTACATTTCCATCAACATTTAAAACATCAATTGTTGTAGTTCCTGTAAAAGTATTATTAGATGAACCTACTTTAGAATTTAATTGTGTTTGAATAGCTGAAGTTACACCATCTAAGTATCCTATTTCAGTAGATGTTACATCACTTACTGCTACTTTACCTGAAGTATCTGATACTAATGCTCTTGATACAGTTAAATCAGTTCCTGTTATTGTAGTAGCTGCTCCTGTAATAGAATCTTCTTTACCAGATAATCCACTAGTTAAAGCTGCATTTGTTGCATAATCACCAGAAGCTTGTTTACCATTTATTTGTGTTTGAATAGCTGAACTTACACCGTCTAAGTATCCTATTTCAGTAGCTGTTACATCACTTACAGATACATCACCATTAGTATCAGATACTAAAGCTCTTGATACAGTTAAATCTGCCATTTTACTAAACGCTATAGCTGCTGATGCTTTTATGTCAGCATTTACTATGTTTGTAATTGTGTTGTTATCACTATCAATAGTTTTATTAGTAAGTGTTTCTGAACCTGCTAATGAAGCTAGTGTTGCATCAGATACTGCTGTGTTAAATTCTGCAAGCGTACCAGATACTGTATTACTATCTAAATCAATACTTTTATTAGTAAATGTAGTTGTAGAATCTGGTGTTACACTACTTGCGTCATCATCTGCAAGTTCAAATCCTGAAGCATCAGCTTTTACTTTAATTACTTTACCCCCATTATTAGTTAAAGTTGGTGCAAATCCAAGACCACCATTTGCTGTAGGTAAAATACCTGCTACGTTTGAAGTTAAACTAATACTACTTAATGTTGCTACAGATCCTAAACCTAAAGTTGTTCTTGCTGCTCCTGCATCTGCATCATCTATTAAAGTACCACCATAAGTACTTACATTTGCAGCTGGTAAAGCATTGTCTGCTTTTGTACCTTGTGCTGATGTTGCGAAATCACCTGATGCTGCTGTTGCTGCGGTTCCTAAACCTAAAGTTGTTCTTGCTGCTCCTGCATCTGCATCATCTATTAAAGTTGCACCATATGTACTAACATCTGAAGCTGGTAAAGCATTGTCTGCTTTTGTACCTTGTGCTGATGTTGCATAAGCACTTGCTGCTGTAGTTGCTGCAGTTCCTAATCCTAATGCTGTTCTTGCTCCTGATGCATCAGTTGCTCCTGTACCACCTTCACTTAGTGGTAATGCCGTGTCTAATGTCAATGCAGATAATTCTGCTGATGAACCGGAGACGACGACTTTTTTCCATTCTGCCATAATTTTAAATTTTAATTATTGTTTATTTTTTATTTTTAAAGTGTTGCACTCCGTGTACAACATTATTTTTAAATTTCTTCTATTATAAATATATAATTTATTGTATTCCTACATAAAAGTTTGAACTAGAGTAATACATTCCTCCTTCTACTGCAGTAGGGGTTGTTTCCATTTCTCCTAGCACAAAAACACCGTCATTATTGACTTTTGCTACTTCTATACTTCCGCTTTTTATTAGAAATATATCGTTTGCTGTTGAACTAGTTATTTGAAAACTACCACTTAATTTTGTTAATCCAGTACTATCAAACGTGAATCTAGGACTACCTCCTAAAGCTGACCCACCACTATTAAATTGAACTTGAGTATCTGATCCTCCAGGAGTTGCACCTCCTGCTACTGTTAAATCAAATGTAGTACCATCATTTTTTTCAAATGTTAATGTACTACCTGCTACAGAAGCTGTATTTAATGATTTACCTATTGAAGCACTTGCATATTCCCCTATGTATCTATAAAGAGAAATTTTATAAGGAGTAGCATATGTACCTTCAAAAGGATCTTGAACTGTTAAAATTCCGGTAGTATAATCAAAATTCCAATCTATATTATCAGAACTTGGTACATCATCACCATTAGCATCTTTTAAAGTTGCTGTATAAGCTGCTCCATATTTATCGCTTATAAAATTTCTTTGTAATAAACTTTCATTAATAGTTCCTCTTACAATATTACTGCCTGGGGTAAAGCCTGATCCACTTACAAAATAAAATACAGAAGTAGTAAATCCTGTTAGAGGAGATAAGGTAAAATCTGTATACTGTTTTGCTACACCATTTGAAACAGCTGTTGAGGGAGTTGAAGATACATCAGATGACCAAATTTCAGTAGTATTTGTGTTAATAGTATTAGCTCCAAATTCTTCATAAAAAGTCTTTGATGTAGTAGTAAACTCTTTATTTATAAGGGTTCTAAATGATTTATCTATTTTGGTCTGATTACTTAAAGCCATTTAATTGTTTTTACTACGTTTATTATTTTTTAAGCGCTGGTTTCCCCAGCGCTCTTAAAATAATTATTTTTATGATAACGTTATTTGGTTTAATTGGTTAGTAGCATTTGGATCTTTTATATTAATTACTAATATCATATTCCCACTTGCTCCTAAAGTACCATTAGTACCAAATGAATAATTTCCATTTAAAGGTCCTACTGTTCCTGTTTTTATTCCAAAATGGTTAGCATTTGCATTTCCTGGAACTGCTACTGTTGGTGGAATTGCTGGGTTAGCTTGGGCTTTTCCTAAATCATATACTTTAGATGGAACTCCACCAGCAATATCATCTTCATCTATTAATATAGCTTGGATACCTGTTCCTGAACCCCACTCACTAAGACTAGCAAATACATTAGATCCATTATTCATTTCAAATGTTCCTGAAGTTTGTCCATCACTAAATCCTGTGAATTTTCTAAAATAATAATTATCTGTAGCTGTAAATCCACTATAATCTCCAGTATTACCTGTTACTAATCTACCATTTTGTACCTGCAAATTTCCATCTGTTAAAGCACTATTTGATGTCCAAGATGTTGAATAATCACTTTCTACCCTTTTATCTTCATCTAAAAATTGTTCTACTTTAGCTGTTGATTGAGCTGAAACATATGAATTAACTGGAGTATGGGATAAATCAAATGCACTTGAATTAGTTGAAAGATTACCTGGTTTGAATACAGTAATTGTTCCAGTTGGTGCACTTTGACCTGAGTTAGTACCTGCAACTAAATCAAGGTCTTTAGTGAAACTTAAAGTATCAGCAAAATTAGGTGTATCTGTACCTGTAGTACCTCCTAATGGACTGCCTGCCCAATAACTTGAATTCCATCTAACATTATCTACTTTATAAACTGGGTTAAACATATTACCTGCTTGACCCGGTACTGTAAATGTAGCAGTTTTAAGGTATCTTATACCACTTAAAAAATTATAAGTAACTGAACCTGAAGTAACTGTTCCAGGGGTAACTGTTGGGTTAGGATAATGAGTTGAACTACCTACCCACATTAAGTTTTTAGCATTAGTTTCTCCTGCTCCATTATCTGCTAATATTTTATATTGGTAAGAACCAGTATCATTAGCTCCAATAGATTGTTCTATTTGAGCATTTGCTTTTACCCAAAAATTTTCGTACTTTGCTAAGGAAGTTATGTTAAGAGGTGCTGTTGTACCTTGTCCATCTGGATCTAATGCTCTTGTAGTTAATGTTGCTGCTGCATTTCTAAATTTAACACTTGCAGTAACACCACCTTCTAAGGTATTAGCATCTAAGTCGCTGTTTTTACCTGCTCTAAATCTAGTAGTTGTATCAGCTGTTAATAAATTGAATGATCCATTTTTTACAAATGGTGCAGATTGTCCTGCTGAATATCCATTTTGATACCAGTGATCTGAAATTAATCCATAAGCTAATAATCCTGAATATTCATTATTTACACCTAACGATAAAACTAAAGATGTACCTCCTAAAACACCTGCTTTTGCTGGGGCTAAAGTTAAAAATGCTTCACTAATTTCATCTATTGCATTTGCTAATGAAGTAGCACTTGTAAATGTATCAAAGAAACCATCTGTATATTTACCTGCATCTGAAGGTTCACCAATATTAATTGCTTGACCTCCCGCAGAAATCATATTACTTGATGTTAATGAACTTGCAACAAGTGAACCTGTTACTTGTAAATCATTTGTTGTAGCAAAGTATGAACCAGTTTGAACAAATATACCACCTGCATCAGCTTCTAAAGCTGCTATAGAAGCAGAAACATTTGATATGTTTGGTAAACTTAATGTTCCTGTTACACTAGCATTTCCATCAACTGTAAGACCACTAAAACTAGCAGCACTTCCTGATACTATAATTTTTGACCATTTGTCTGTATAAACCCAAGCATCATTACTTGTATCTATAAACATATTACCTTCTTGGTTATATAATGCTGGAATATCTGCAATTATAGATCCACTTATAATAAGAGGCATGTATGCATCTGGATCATATCCTGCTGCTGTAGCTGGATCAAATGAACTTGTTACTGCCCATCTATTATTAGTTGAATCATATGCAAATAATTTACCTTTACCATCTGCGGCTTGTTCAATTACTATACCACCATCAGTAGCTCCTGCTGAACCTGATGCTAATAAAATATATTTATCTTTTACGGTTAAATTAGTAGCATTTGTAAATGATGCTGTTCCCGCTACTGATAAATTTCCTGATAGAGTTAAATCTACACCTGTTGCACCTGCTGATAAAGTAGCTGCTGCTGCTGCATCTGTAGCATTTGCTACTGCTCCATCTACACTTGATCCTAATACATAAGATGCTGTTTGAGCAGTTGTTACAAATGATGCTGTTTGAGCTGTTGTAACATAAGAAGCTGTTTGAGCTGTTGTAACATATGATGCTGTTGCTGCAGTGCCATCTAAATCTCCTTTAAATGAACTAGTTATAGAACTAGCATTAATTGAACCATCAAATTCTGAGCTTCCTGAAATTGTTAATGCTGGTTCTTCTGCTATACTACTTGATATTAATAATGACCCTGAAATAACTGCATCTCCAGCAAATGGGAATCCTGAACCTCCACCTAATGACTGACTTAAAAATTGACCTGTATATTGGTATACATCAACTTTATATGGAAGAGAATGACCACCTGGATTTGTAACAGAAAGAATACCTGTTTGGTAATTAAAAAACCAATCTACTGGGTCAGTTGAATAAACTATAGTACCATCATTTTCTTTTAATACTATTTCGTATCCTGCTCCATATTTAGTACTTATAAAATTTCTTTGTAATAAATCTACATTAATACTTCCTCTACTTATATTAGTACCAGGAGTATGACCTGATCCACTTACAAGATAAAATACAGAAGTGGTAAATCCTGTTAAAGGAGAAAGTTCAAAGTCTTGAAGAAGTCTTGCTGCGCCTGCATTAACTGCAGTAGCTGGTGTTGAAGAAACCTCACTTGACCAAACTTCGGTAAAGTTAGTATTAATTGTATTAGCACCAAATTCTTCATAGAATTGCTTGGCCGTTGTTGTAAATTCCTTATTTATTAACGTCTTAAACGATAATGAAATAGGATTAGCATTGTTATCAGTAAAGCTCATTTTAGTTGTTTTTTGTCATTATTTGTTATAAATATCCTAAGATACAGTTAAGTTTAAATTAGTTAGTGAAGAAGTTAAATCTGGTGATGAATATTTTATCCATAATATTAAATTTCCTGAAGCTCCCACAGTAGCATTAGTTCCAAATGACCAATCTCCACTTAAAGGTCCTACAGTTCCTATTTTAACACCGTAAATATTGCCTGTAACGGCACCAGTTTGTTGGGCTCTTCCTAAATCAAATATTTTATTTGCTGTTGTATTCCCAGTTACATCTTCTTGTATAATTATAGCTGCTTCTATCCCTGTAAGTCCAGAACCCCAAGCATTTAATGAAGTAAATCCAGTAGCTAAAAAATTAAAAGTTCCACCTGTTCTACCATCAATATATCCTGAAAACAGTCTATAATAATTTTGAATACCTGTAAACCCACTATAATTTCCTTGATTACCTCCAATTAGTCTACCATTTTGTACTTCTAAATTTCCATCAGTTAATGAATTTGCTGAGGTCCAACCTGCATTATTTAAATTAGTATATCTTCTTGATTCTCCTAAGAATGGTTCATTTATAGCTGTAGAAGGATCAGATACATAAGAATTAATTAATTGAGGTGTTAGTGTATAAGAAGTACTGTAAGTTCCTGTTTTACCTGGTTTTGTTACTGCTACAGTTCCTGTTGGGGCATTTTGTCCTGAACTTAATCCAGCTGTTAAACTTCTTACTATACCTAATTCTAATATATCTCCAAATTGAGGAGTATCAGATGCTTTACTACCTGTAGTTAAAGGATCAAAGTAAGTTGATGAAAATGAAAATTGGTTTACATTATAAACGGGGTTAAATAAATCACTTCCTGTTGATGGAATTGTAAAATCCGCTGTTTTTAAATATTTTATTCCACTTAATTCATTGTAAGTAGCTGAACTTGATACAACAGCACCTACTGATACAGAAGGATCTGGGTAATCTGGACCTCCTCCTAAGAAAAATAATTGGGTTTCTGTAGTTTCACCAGCATCATTATCAGCTGAAAGTTTAAATTTATATGAGCCCGTATCTGATACTGAATATGTTATTTGAGCATTAGCTTTCATCCATAAATTCTCATATACATCTAAACTACTTACAAAAAGATTTCCTACAGTACCAATACCAGTATTTAAAGCTTTTATATCAAGTATTGGAGCTCCACTTTTTGGTGTTATGCTAGCAGTTATACCTCCTTCTAAAACATTTGGGGTAAAATTACTTTTTTTACCTGCTCTAAAAGATGAACCAGGGTTTGGAGATGTTAAAGTAATTCCTGATAATGTAATAAATCTATTTGAAACAAGTTGATTAGCAGCAAATCCTACATACCAATCTGATGCAATTAATCCTCCTGCTAAATAACCTGAATATACTGCTGCAGGAGCTGATCTTACTAAGCTAGTGTTAGTTAATTGTGCTGCTTTAGCTGGTGCTAAATCTGCAAATGCTTCACTAATTTGATCTAATGCATTTGCTAATCTTGTATTTTCATTAAATGTTGAAAAGAATCCATCTGTATATGTGTTATCAGAGCCTTCAGGTGTACCAATATTAATAGATGGACTTGAACCTGTTACTGTTAATGAACCTGATATTTGTAAATCATTTGTTGTAGCATAAAATGAACCTGTTTGAACAAATATTCCTCCTCCACTTCCTCCAGGTAAAGCAACATCAAATGTTGAACCATCACCTTTTTCGAATGTTAATGTATTGCCTGCTACAGAAGCTGTAATTAATAATGATCCTGTATCTGTACTTCCTGCTCCTGGGAATTGAAATGAAGCACTTGTTTTAGAAGCAGGTATTGGAGGCCCACCACCAAATTGAGCGGGAACATAGTCCATTTGATATAGCTTATTTGTATCTTGACAATAAACTATTTGATAATCCTGAAATAAACTAGGACTTGCACTTTGTAGTATAGATTCAGATTCATATACTTTAAAAGCACCTCTAATATAGTCTATATTAGCTAATGCTATAGTACCATTAGTAATAGCATCATTACTTAGACCTATTTGACCCGCAAATGGGATTAATGTACTTCCTGGTTGATCACCATTTCCTATTGCCATAATTTAATATTTTTGTTTTTATTATACATATTAAGTTGGTGGTGCTACATTTTCTGGTTGGTATTTTATTTCAACAGATCCTGCAGCAAAATTTGCTGTTATTCCTACTACATACCATTTTCTATATCCTTCATATTTTGATGCCGCAGATCCAAAATCAAGTAGTTGTACTGTACTATTTACATTACTCCAAGCAGCAGCTGTTTTTATGTACATAACTCCTTTATCAGCACTTCCCCCTGCACTATATTGTCCTGCCATACCAGCACTAGGAATTCCTGTAATAGCTGAACCTGAGGGTATAAAGAAATAATATTGTAAAGCTTCTGTTGAACCTGGTGATGCTCCTCCTCCACCACTGTTATTAATTGCAATATCAATATTATCTTGTACCGAAGGTGAGGCATTAGAAGGAGTTAAATCTACTCTTTTAACCATTTTTCCTGTTAATCCCGCACTACTATCATATATAGTCAAATCATTTGATTGAGCTATACCATCACTATTAATAGCTGAAAGTGGATAATAAATATTTGACTGTAAACCTGTTGAAGCTACTACTTCTGCTCCATCTGCAGGTGTTCCTGTAAATCCAGCATTAAGAAAATAACCAGATCCAAAATCAGTATTAGCTGTATAAACATACATTGGACCATAAGTTGCAGATTGTGTTACTGTTATACTATGAGCTGTAGTCGTACTAGATCCATAACTATCAGTAACTATAACATTAATTGAATAGGTTCCTGCTACTATATCATTTACTGCTGTTAAGAAAGTACTTCCATTATTAGTAGTAATAGTTGGAGTAGTAATATTAAATAAAGCTGCATTTGTTCCACTTAATGATACTGTATAATTTAAATTTTGTTCTACATCTTGTATACTAGTAACATTTATAACATTACTTCCTGCAGTAGTATTATCTGGTTCAGTATTAACATTTGAAATGGTAAATGTTGGTGCCTGATTATCTGTTACTATAACTGAATATGCTTGTTTATTTACTGTTCCAAATGTATTAGAAGCTGTAATTGAAAAATCTATTGTAGCTGGTGAAAAATATGAAGCACTAATATTAGCATTAGCTGACATTCTTTGTTGATTAGATACTTGTGTTAAAGAAAATGGTGAAGATGGATTTATTTGCCAACTTACTGTTTCATTTTGAACATTATAGTT
>VMHT01112724.1_pt1 | contig 14918 bp, 16 predicted proteins | sample 4693611 | NCBI WGS metagenome assembly VMHT01 (sample SAMN12280063, study PRJNA550983) | marine metagenome | isolation source: seawater sampled from same location over 5 years 0.02-0.2 micron viral filtrate | place: USA: collected off the coast of southern California halfway between the port... ... | reverse complement strand
TTATTGAATCAAATGATCAAGGAGCTGTAGTTTGTAATGGTTTATATTATGATTTAGAATATGAAAATGTGTTTGTTGAATCAATGGTAAAGAAAAATGCCGTTGGTGTAGAAATGACTCGTAAAGTTAAAAGGATTGGTTGTTCTAATATTAAAGATCTTGTTGAAAGAGATAAAATTAAAATTGTAGATGCTGAAACTATTATAGAGTTTTCTACATTTGTGGCTAAAGGCTCTAGTTATGAAGCTAGTGATGGTAACCATGATGATCTTGTAATGAACTTTGTATTGTTTGGTTGGTTTGCATCAAGTAATTTATTTAATGATATGACAGACATTAGCATTAAACAAATGATGTATAATGAGCAAATGAAACATATTGAAGACGAATTAACACCATTTGGTATAGTAGATGATGGTGTTCCAGAAAAAACAGAAGTAATTGACGGAGAAAGATGGGAAATTGGAGAACCAACTGAACTTTTCTAAAGATCCATTTTTTTATAAATAAAGGTATGAATATCCGTATTATGAAACCATTTAATGTTAACAAGGAGAAATACCAATGAGCTTTCAAGTCTCTCCAGGTGTGCGCGTACGTGAGATAGACCTCACTAACGTTGTTCCTGCTGTTTCTTCTTCTATTGGTGCCTTTGTGGGAGCTTTCTCATGGGGACCAGTTGAAGAGATTAAGCAAGTAACTTCTGAAAAGAACTTGGCCGAAACTTTTGGTGTACCGAGTCTGACTAATAACCAATCTTACTTTACTGCAGCTGGTTTTCTCCAGTACGGAAATAACCTGCAAGTTGTAAGAGCGGAAACAGCGGCACTCAAAAACGCCATTGCCGATAGTACTGCAACTGCAGTTCTTATCAAAGGACAAGTTAATTACGACAGCGCCTATTCAGCAGGTCAGGCCAGTGTTGGTCCGTGGGCTGCAAAATATCCAGGTTCTCTGGGTAATTCACTAAAAGTAGAAATCTGTACACCAGGTCACTATTCATCTTATACAGGAGCCGCAAACTTTGATTCGGCACCAGGTACAAGTGAATTTGCTGAATCACAGGGTGTTACCGGTGCACTAGACGAACTTCATATCCAAGTCATAGACGAAGATGGAGTATGGTCAGGTACTGCTGGTACAGTTCTAGAAAAATTTGCTTTCGTAAGTCAGGCAGCTGATGCTAAACTTGCAAATGGCGAATCAAACTTTTACAAAGATGTAATTAATGCTAGATCCGCTTACGTATGGTGGATGGATCATGATAGTACACTAACCGATGCCGGCACTAACTTAAGTACTGCCGCAAATAGTTTAGTGTTTACAGATCCTAGTGCTTTGATTACTGATTCACTTTCAAAAGGTATTGATGACGATACACTAACTGCAGCCGCAGTCCAAACAGGTTTTGACCTTATGGAAGACGGTGAAACGGTTGATGTTAACATGCTAATTTGTCCTCCATTGGATAACTCATTAGCTAATGCTAGCTCACCCTGTATAGCAGTTGCAAATGATCTTATTGCTATAGCAACAGCAAGAAAAGATTGTATTGCAGTCATTTCACCACCAACCGCATTTACTGCTAATCCTGCAGGCCAATCAATTACCGACATTAACGGTGGTTCGGTCTCAGCTTCAGCAGCCAATAATGTAAAGGCATTTGCCGAATATCTTACAGCTTCCTCTTATGGAACATGTGATTCAACTGGTTTAAAGGTTTATGATAAGTACAACGATGTGTTTATCGATATTCCTTCAAGTGGACATGTTGCTGGTCTTATGGCAAATACCGATAACGTAGCCGATGCATGGTTCTCACCAGCTGGTTTTACTCGTGGTCAAGTTTTAGGCGTAACTCGCGTATCATTTAATCCGAAAAAAGCAGAACGTGATACTTTGTATAAAGCACGCGTTAATCCAATTGTTTCTTTCCCAGGCGAAGGTACCGTTCTTTTCGGTGATAAGACACTCTTATCTCGTCCTTCAGCTTTTGATCGAATCAATGTACGTAGACTATTCATGGTATTGGAAAAGGCAGTTGCAACTGCTTCTAAATTCCAACTCTTTGAATTCAACGACGAGTTTACACGGGCCCAGTTCCGTAACTTAGTTGAGCCGTTCTTACGGGAGGTCAAAGGTCGCAGGGGTATTACAGACTTTAAAGTAGTCTGTGATGAAACAAATAACACTGGCCAAGTAATTGATGCTAATGAATTTGTTTGTGACATCTACATTAAGCCTGCACGTTCTATTAACTTTATCACACTGAACTTCATTGCCACACGTACTGGTGTTGACTTCAGTGAGATCGCTGGTTAGGGGGTAGACAATGGCTATTTTAGGCGTAGATGATTTTAAATCCAAACTTATAGGAGGTGGAGCACGTGCTAACCTCTTTAAGGCAACTATTAACTTTCCTTCTTATGCAGATGGCGATGTAGAACTTACTTCGTTTATGTGTAAGGGTGCAGGTCTTCCGGCATCGATTGTAGCTCCAATCGTGGTTCCTTTCCGTGGTCGTCAATTGCAAATTGCAGGCGATCGTACGTTTGAACCATGGACTGTTACTATCATTAATGATGCTAATATGGAAGTCCGTAATGCATTTGAACGCTGGATGAATGGTATCAATCAACATAATGCTAACACTGGTTTAACTAATCCACAAGAATATCAAGCAGATATGATTGTAGAGCAGCTTAATAAAGCCGGTGCAGTAACTAAGCGTTATGACATCCGTGGTACTTTCCCAACTAATATTTCTCAAATCGAACTTTCATACGATACTGAAAATGCGATTGAAGAATTTACAGTTGAGCTCCAAGTTCAGTACTGGGAGTCCGGAACTACTACTTAGTAGTATAAATAGTACTAGAGGCGGGGGATACCTGCCTCTAGTTAACTAGCTAGGGAACCATATTATGGCAGAATTATTCGGCTTTGAAATAAAAAGAAAAGACCAAGAAAAAGAAGATGCAAAAAAGATTTCTTTTGTTGCACCTGAATCTGATGATGGTCTAGGATACGTTGTAAATGCTGGCGGTCACTTTGGTCAATACGTTGACATGGAAGGTGACAAGGCTAAGACTGATCAACAACAAATTATTAAATACAGAAATTTGGCAATGCAACCAGAATGTGATGCTGCAATTGAAGATATTGTCAATGAATCTATTGTTGCCGACGATGATTCAGCACCTGTATCTCTTGTTATGGAAGATTTGGATCAATCAGATAAAATTAAGAAATTAATTCAAGAAGAATTCGAAACAGTTATTGAACTGTTAAATATGAATTGGCAAGGACACGATATCTTCCGTAGGTGGTATATTGATGGCCGGCTATATTTTCATAAAATTATTGATGAAAAAAATCCTAAGGCAGGTATCATTGAACTAAGAAATATTGATCCCATAAAGATTCGTAAAATTAGAGAAATTAAAGAAGACAAAGATCCTTCAACTGGAACTAAAATGATTAAAGGCGTTAAAGAATACTATGTGTATCAAAACAATAGTATGTCAAAATCATCAACTGGTTTGAAAATTTCTAAAGATGCAATTACATATGTAACATCTGGTGTATTAGATCCAAGTAGAAAACGTGTTTTATCGTATCTAGATAAAGCAATGAAGACAGTTAATCAACTTCGTATGCTTGAAGATTCACTAGTCATTTATCGTTTGTCAAGGGCACCTGAACGCCGTATATTTTATATTGATGTAGGTAATTTGCCAAAAGGTAAAGCTGAAGAATATTTAAGAAACATTATGACGAAGTATCGTAATAAGTTAGTATACAATGCTTCAACTGGAGAGATGCAAGATGATCGTAAACACATGTCGATGTTGGAAGACTTTTGGTTACCGCGTAGAGAAGGTGGTCGAGGCACAGAGATTACAACACTACCAGGAGGGGAAAACCTCGGGCAGATCGACGATATCGTCTACTTCCAAAAGAAACTATATAAGTCTCTCAACGTCCCAGTCAACAGACTCGAACAAGAAGCTCAGTTCTCCTTGGGTCGATCTTCTGAGATAACAAGGGATGAATTAAAATTTCAGAAGTTTATTAATAGACTTCGTAAACGTTTTTCTATGTTATTCATGGACTTATTGAAAACTCAGTTAGTACTTAAGGGTATTGTTACTGAAGAAGAATTTGATGAAATGAAGCAGAATATCAATATTGATTACCAAAAAGATACTCACTTTTCTGAATTAAAAGAATCAGAATTACTAAGAGAACGTCTTGGTACTATTCGTGAAATGGATGAATATGTTGGTAAATACTTCTCTGTTGAGTGGCTACGCAAAAATGTTCTTATGCAAAGTGAAGAAGATATTAAAAATATTGATGATCAAATTGCACAAGAAGCTGAAGATCAGCCAGAAGAAGGAGAAGATGATTTAGATGTTTAGAAAACTAAATTTGTATAAATAATCATTAGTAACAGGAGTATTAAAATATTATGGCAACTACAGAAGAACTGATTGATACATTATCAAAAGGCGATATGGTTCAAGCAAGTAATGCTTTTACTGATCTCATGCAAAGTAGAGTACAAAATGCATTAGATGATCGTAAAGTTGAGATTGGACAGCAAATGCATTTATCTCCAGAAGAGATTGAGCAAATGCACGCTGAAGAAGATGAAGAAGAATTAGAAGAAGTAGACACTGAAGAGGATGAGTCTGAAGACGATTCCGAAGAAGCTGAAGAAGAGGAAGAATTAGAAGATGACGAAGACATTCAGCCAGTTTCGACAGAGTCTTAATGAAGGGTTAAAACTTTCTGCAGGAGAAAAGGAAGTTAAACGTTTCAAAGTTGGTAAAAAGAAATATGAAGCTGTGATTACAAAGAAAGCAAATTATTTCTGTGCATATATTGATGGAGATAAGTTAGATCAATTTAAGTCACAGAAAGAAGCTGAAAAAGCAATAAAAGATTTTACAGATTTAATGGGTAAATAGAATGAAACTTATCACGGAACATGTTGAAGATATAAGATTTATTACCGAAGCAAAAGAAGACGGTGGTAAAAATTATATTATTGAAGGCATATTCATGCAGGCAAATAAGCCTAATCGAAATGGCCGCATGTACCCTCGTGAAATCCTTGAATCTGCGGTTAACAAATATGTAACCGAACAAGTTTCCAAAGGTAGAGCCGTTGGTGAATTAAATCACCCAGAAGGTCCTACTATTAATTTGGATAAAGTATCCCACAAGATTACCGAACTTAATTGGGATGGTAATAATGTTGTGGGTAAGGCAACTATTTTGGATACGCCTATGGGAAAGATTGTAAAAGGTCTTTTAGATGGGGAAGTTCAGGTAGGTGTCTCAAGTCGTGGAATGGGTAGTCTTGCTAATAAAGGCGGAGTGAATGTCGTAAATAATGACTTCATGTTAAATGCCGTGGATATCGTACAAGACCCATCTGCACCAGAAGCATTCGTCAATGGCGTAATGGAAGGTGTAGAATGGATCTATGAAAATGGTATATTCAAACAGCAAGAAATTGAACAGTTCGAGACAGAGGTCAAAAGAGCTCCAAATGCAAATATGCAAATGAAAGCCTTTAAAGATTTCCTCTCAAAACTTTAACTCTGAAGGAGTAATTAAATGTCAGATGAAAATCAAATCGACGTTGAAGATACGCTCCAAGATGAACTCGTGACTGATACTGTTGAAGTTTCTAATGAGGATAATCTTGAAGAAGCTGCTGTACCAGCAGAAGCTGATGGTGAAAAAGCCGCAGTCGATACTAAGAAAGCTATCGATAAAAGCGAACCCGCCCAAGCTCCTATGCCTAAGACTAAGGCAGGTATGGTAAATGCTATGTATAGAGAGATGTCAAAAATGAATAAAGATAAGCTCATGGCGTCCTATAATAAAGTGATGAATAATGAGAGCACAGAAGCTGATGATGCTGAAGGAATCTTCGAAGAAGATCTTACTGCATTAGTTGATTCTGAAGCTACATTGTCAGAAGGTTTTAGGGACAAAGCTGAGATCATTTTTGAAGCTGCACTTAAGTCAAAGATCGGAGAGCACGTTGAGCGTCTCGAAGAATCTTATGCTGAAGAGCTAGCCGAAGAAACCACTCGAATCCACAGCGATCTCGTAGAGAAAGTTGATGGCTACCTTAACTACGTCGTAGAAAACTGGATGGAAGAGAATAAACTAGCAGTAGAAACCGGTCTTCGTACCGAGATCTCTGAGTCTTTCATGAAGTCGTTACACGGTGTATTCAATGAGCATTACATTGATGTTCCTGAAAGCAAGGTTGATTTAGTAGACGAATTGTCTGCTGACAAAGACAAGCTTGAAGAGCAAGTTAATGCCACAATCGCTGATAATGTTGCACTTAAGGCTGAAGTTGAAAAACTTAACCGTGCCGTTATCGTTAACGAAGCTTCTGCCGGTCTTTCTGAGGCCCAAGCTGAAAAGCTTAAGTCTTTAACTACTGATATTGATGCAGCTGATGGTGAGCAATTCGCCGATAAAGTTCAGTCTGTAAAAGAATCATATTTTAAGACTAAAGTAACTTCAACCCAAGCTGAAGAAGAAGTCCTAACTGAAGGTGCTGATCAAGAGATTGCAGTATCTGGTTCAATGGCTACTTACTTAGCAGCACTTAACAAATAATCCATAGGGAGATACTATTATGTTTACTACTGATAAACTTCTCGAGAAATGGAACCCAGTACTTGACGTAGATGGCGATTTGAAAGATCGTTATAAGCGTGGTGTTACTGCAACTGTTCTCGAAAACACTGAAAAAGCTCTTGCAGAAGAGCGTGGACATGCTCAGCATTCATTGACTGAGGCTGCTCCAACTAACGCAACCGGCTCAAACATCGGCAACTGGGATCCAATTTTGATCTCCTTAGTACGTCGTTCTATGCCAAACCTTATTGCTTATGATATCGCTGGCGTTCAGCCAATGACTGGTCCAACAGGACTTATCTTTGCAATGAAATCTAAGTACGGCACACAGGGTGGTGATGAGGCTTTCTTTAACGAAGCTGATACTGACTTCTCTGGTGTTGGTTCAGGACACCTTGGTGGTTCTTCATCTCTCGTAGGTGATATTAACCCTCCAGGTCAATCTGGCCAATCTTCTGCTGACGCTAACAGCGACGGTGTAGAAGACGTATTTGGTGCAGGTCAGCCTGCAGCTACAGCAAAAGCTGAAGCTCTTGGTGATGGCTCTGTATCCGGCATGGGTACTGGTGGTCACTTTAATGAAATGGCATTCTCAATCGAAAAAGCTACCGTTACTGCGAAGTCACGTGCGCTTAAGGCTGAGTACTCCATGGAATTGGCCCAAGATCTTAAAGCAATCCACGGCTTGGATGCAGAATCAGAGTTGGCAAACATCTTGTCTGCTGAAATTCTTGCAGAAATTAACCGTGAGATCGTTCGTACAGTTAACGTAAAAGCCAAGCGTGGTTCTCAGCAAGCTGATATCACTGCTGCTGGTACTTTCGATGTTAACGCTGACTCAGATGGCCGTTGGTCAGTTGAGAAGTACAAAGGTCTTCTAGTACAAACTATGCGTGAAGCTAACGTTATTGCTAAAGAAACACGTCGTGGTAAAGGTAACTTTATCTTGTGTTCTTCAGACGTAGCTGCTGCTCTTAGCGCATCAGGCATGTTAGACTATACACCTGCTCTTGCTGGTAACGCTAACTTAACTGTAGATGATACAGGAACAACTTTCGCTGGAACACTTTCCGGTGGAATGAAAGTCTATATCGATCCATATGCAAACGTAGACTATATCAACGTCGGTTATAAGGGTGCAAATCCTTACGATGCTGGTCTTTTCTATTGCCCATACGTTCCATTAACAATGGTACGTGCAGTTGGTGAGAATACTTTCCAGCCTAAAATCGGTTTCAAAACTCGTTATGGCATGGTTGCTAATCCATTCGTGGGTGCATCAGCTGGTAACGATACCGGTACAAACGCTGCTAACCAGTACTATCGTATCACAAAGATTACAAATATCCTTTCATAGGATTAGTAAATCTGAAGAGAGAGGCGGCCTTCGGGTCGCCTTTTTTTTATGTATAAATAGATCTGTAATAGGAGATTAATATGCCATATCAATTAGATGTAGATTTTACAGATCAGGCTAGTGCTACAGCTCAAGCACCTTTAAACTATGTAAACCCAACTGCTTTTAAGTTGGTGATTGATAGTCAAAAGTATAAGAACGCTCAGTTTATGGCACAAACTATAGCTTTACCAGATGTTATCTTAGCAGGTGCAATATACAACACAAGGCAAAGAAATATTGTTGAAGCTCCTGATAAAGTAGAATACGGTCAATTTGATATGACTTTTCTTATTGATGAGTATTTACTTAACTATAAAGAAATTCATGATTGGATGATTGGTCTTGTAACTACAGATGATCAAGGTGTACGAAAAGAACGTGATATGACTTTACAAATCTTAAGTAGTCATAATAACGTAGTAGCTGAAATTCAATTTGCAAATGCTATTCCTATTAATTTAAGTTCATTACCGTTTGATGTAAAATCACAGGATGTGGAATATCTTACGGGCAATGTTACTTTCCAATATAGCTATTTTAAATTCTTAACAAAGGGATTTAACGGAGGCGTATAAATAATTTTACATAATGAGGTGAATGATGAACTTAGATGATATATTTGCGATGTGGAAAAAGGACTCTCAAATTGATGAGAATAACCTAGATCAAGCCACACTCGAGAATGCTAAACTGCATTCAAAATACCTAGAATTACATTCCAATGCTAAACTACAAGTTAAACGTAAAGAACTTGCTTTCAAGATCTTGCTGAAAGACAAGTGGTTATGGTATAATGGAAAGATGACTCAAGAAGAAATGACAGCTAAAGGCTGGAGTTTTGACCCGCTTAATGGACTTAAAATACTGAAAGGTGAAATGGACTACTATTATGATTCTGATAAAGAGATTCAAGAAGCTCAAGCCACTATTGAATACTGGAAGACTATTGAAGAAGCTTTAAAAGAAATTATGGACACAATCAAATGGCGTCATCAGTCTATTAAAAACATGATTGAGTGGCGGAAGTTTACTTCAGGGGTGTAATGCCAACAATAATCAAAATTAAGAAAAAGAATCATGCAATGATTTTGATTGATTCAGAACCAAGTGTTTTGAATGAACTATCTGACTTTTTTACTTTCTATGTACCTGGTTATAAGTTTATGCCAGCTTATAAGAATAAAGTATGGGATGGAAAGATACGTTTATTTGATATTCGTACACATGAGTTGTATGCTGGTTTGTATGCATATGTGAAAGAGTTTGCAAATGCCGAAGGTAGAGATTACGCTATTGAGCTTGAGCATGATAATTACTATGGCTATCCAGAAGTAACTGAAGAAATTGATATGTCTTTTTTGAATGATTACATTCTTACGGACAATCAAGGAGCGAAAATAGAACCTAGAGATTATCAATTACGTGCGATTCAGCATGGACTTAAGTCTAGAGCTGCAATGTTGATATCACCTACAGCTTCTGGTAAATCACTTATAATATACTGTTTAATGCGTTGGTACTTAGAAAACAAAGATAAAAGAGTTCTTATTATTGTACCAACTACTTCACTTGTAGAGCAAATGTATAGTGACTTTGAAGCATATAGTAAACAAGATAATGGGTTTGACATCAATAACGCAAAAAGAATATATTCAGGAGCACCAAAAAAGAGTGAAATGCCTGATGTTATTATTTCAACATGGCAATCGATTTATAAGTTACCTGGAGGATGGTTTGAGCAGTTTGGATGTGTATTTGGAGATGAAGCACATAATTTTAAAGCTAAATCATTAACTAGCATATTAACTAAACTAAGAGATGCTGAATATAGATTTGGAACAACAGGTACATTAGACGGTACACAGACACATAAGTTAGTATTAGAAGGATTATTTGGACCAGCCTTTTATGTAACTACAACTAAGTCATTAATGGATAAAGGTTCATTAGCTCAACTTGATATTAAAGTACTATTATTAAAATATAAAGAAGAGTACTGTCGTGAGGTGAATAAATATAAGTATCAGGACGAAATTGATTGGATAGTACGATACGAAAATCGTAATAACTTTATAAGTAATTTAGCTCTTGACCAAGATGGTAACACATTAGTTCTATTTCAATTTGTAGAAAAACATGGAAAACCTCTTTATGATCTAATATTAAACAAAGCCCATAAGAGACGTAAAATATTCTATGTCTCTGGAGAAACAGATACTGATACAAGAGAACATGTACGTAAGATAACAGAGGAGCAAAAGAATGCTATCATTGTCGCATCTTTGGGTACTTTTAGTACCGGTATTAATATTAGGAATTTACACAATATTATCTTTGCGTCACCTTCAAAGAGTCAGATCAAAGTTTTACAATCAATTGGACGAGGATTAAGAAAAAGTGATGATGGAAAAAATACCATATTGTACGACATTGCAGATGACTTACATTGGAAGAGTTCCAAAAACTATACACTCTTACATGCAGCCGAAAGAATTAAAATATACACTAAAGAACACTTTACTTTTAACATTATAGAGATACCTTTACCATGACATACACATTAGACGATATCAATATTAAGTTATTTAAGCTCTCATCAGGAGAAGAGATAATCTCTCTTATTTCTTCAGTTCCTAATGATAATGTAATTGAGTTAGAGTCTCCACTTCTATTACATAGGAAAGTTAGTATCACTAATCACTCTTTTGCTTTCAGTGACTGGATGGCTCTATCAAAAGAAAGAGGTAAAGTATCACTTAATCCGATGCATGTGATTTCTTCGGCCGATGTTGATGATGAAATTAAAGACAGATATATCAGAATGTGTCTCCAAATGCGTAAAGATGATGAGAGAGAAATAGAGGATGAATATGAATACGATGATTCAAAACTAGAAGAATATATGGAAAAGATATTCAGAAAACAAACTATTCATTAACTGTGGGTATCCTCCCCTCCTCAGCCTACTCTATTATTATAACATACTTTTGGCCAGTTGTAAAGGACTTTTTTCAATTATTTTCAATTATTTTTTGTTTACAATTCCATTAAACTATGTTATAATATATGTATTAAAAATGAAATAAAGGAATTATAACCATATGAATATAAACTTAAAAACACACTATCGGGACTTCCAATCCATTATGGATGATACTCTTAAAATCAAATACTTAATGGACAACATTGATGACCTATCTACATATAATATCAATGTACCTAACTTAATCAAGGCCTTTGAAACAAATGATTGGCCATGGAATAGACCAAAAATTGACGGAGAATCCTTGGGATGAAACCAAAACAAAAACCACATTATGTGAACAATAAAGAATTCTCACACTCAGTTGTTGAATATGTGAGAACTGTAAATGAAGCTCAAAGCAAAGGAGAACGGCTACCTGTAGTAACTGATTATATTGCAACTTGCTTTTTAAAGATCGCACAAGGCTTGTCACACAAGGCTAATTTTATTCGCTATACATATCGCGAAGAGATGGTAATGGACGCGGTAGAAAACTGTTTAAAAGCAATTATGAACTATAATATTGATGCGGCTACACGTACTGGTAACCCAAATGCATTTGCATACTTTACACAGATTTGCTACTATGCTTTCTTACGTAGGCTAGCAAAAGAAAAGAAACAACAAGACATTAAATTTAAATATATAGAGAAAGCTGGTATTGAGGACTTTATTGTAAATAATGAAGGTGACACTCAGTCAAACTCAGTATCAAGAGCTTTTGTCGATCAATTAACAGATCGTATTTCTGTTGTAAGATCAAAAGATGAGGTATTGAAAGATTTTGCAAAAGAAGAAAAGAAGAAAGATAAAGAACGAGCCGCTTCCGGCCTCGAATTATTCATGGGAAATTAATCATAAATGAAAATTGCAGTCTTGAATGACACACACGCTGGTGTCAGAAATAGCTCAGACATATTTCTAAATTATCAAAAGAAGTTCTATAGCGAAGTATTCTTTCCATATTGTCAAGAGCATGGTATTACACAAATCTTGCATTTGGGTGATTACTATGATCATAGAAAGTTTATTAACTTCAAAACACAAAATGAGAACAGAAAGATGTTCCTTGAACCTATGAAAGAACTAGGTATCACAATGGACATTATACCTGGCAATCATGATGTGTTCTATAAAAATACTAACAACTTATGTTCATTAAAAGAGTTGTTGGGTTACTATACATCAAACGTTAATATCATGATGAAGCCAACTACTATAGACTATGAAGGTCTTCGTATTGCTTGTATTCCATGGATCAATAACGAAAACTATGATGAAACTATGAAATACCTTTCTAACTGTAATGCTGATTGGGTTGGATCTCATTTAGAATTACAAGGATTTGAAATGATGCGCGGTGTAACAAACACTCATGGTATGACTAGAGAAACTTTTAAAAGGTTTGAGCTGGTTATGTCAGGTCATTTTCATACTAAATCAAGTCAAGACAACATACATTATCTAGGCTCTCAATTCGAGTTTACATGGGCAGATGCTGGTGATCCTAAGTACTTCCATGTTATTGATACTGAAAAGAGAGAACTTATCCCTATCAAAAATAATAACACCATTTTCAAAAAAGTGTTTTACAATGATGAGAAAGTGTGTTATAATAGCTATAATTGTAATGAACTTATAGATAAGTTTGTAAAGGTAGTTGTTGTGAGCAAAACGAATCATTTTATGTTTGATACGTTTATTGATCGTATTCAGAATATAGATCATCATGAGCTAAAGATTGCCGAAACATTTGATGAGTTTATTGGTGAAAATGTAATGGACGAAAGTATCTCTGTTGAAGACACTACTGAGTTGTTAGACTCATATGTGGAAGCAGTAGATACAGATTTAGATAAAGAGCGCATGAAAGGTCTTATGAGATCTTTATATGTTGAAGCTCAAAATAGTGAGGTACTATGATTAAATTTCGGTCAGTAAAATGGAAGAACTTTCTTTCAACCGGTAATAATGAAACTCTAATAGAATTGAATAGGTCTCCATCCACTCTGATTGTTGGTCAGAATGGTGCTGGTAAGAGTACATTACTAGATGCACTTTCCTTTGCTTTGTTTGGTAAACCACACCGAGCGATCTCTAAAAATCAGCTAGTCAATACTATAAACAAGAAGCACACTAATGTTGAAGTTGAGTTTGATGTGGGTGTTCATAAGTTTAAAATTGTCCGTGGTATTAATCCAGGGAAGTTTGAGATTTGGCAGAATGGTAAAATGATTAATCAATCATCTACTGCTCGTGACTATCAGAAGTTCCTTGAGACTAACATATTGAAATTAAACCATAAATCGTTTCATCAAATAGTAGTCCTTGGTTCATCATCCTTTATTCCATTTATGCAGTTAAACTCTGGTAACCGTAGAGATGTTATTGAAGATCTATTAGACATTCAAGTATTCTCAAAGATGAATAGTATTCTTAAAGATCGTATCTCAAAAACACGTGAAGAGATAAATGATGCAAATTATCGTCTTGAGTTGGCTAAAGAGAAAATCAATATGCAAAGGAAGTATATTAGGGATATAACTGAGATTAATGATGAAGTAATACGCGAAAAGGGAGTTCTGATTGAGCAGAACAAAAGTGAATGGGTATTCTTACAATCAGGTAACTCAGACTTATCTGAGCAAATAGAGAAAAAAGAAAAGCCTCTAATGGTTAGTCTATCAACACTTCATGACAAAAAACAATCCCTTTTATCCTATTCAGCTCAATTTAAACAACAAATGCAGGGTGTAGTCAAGGATGCAAAGTTCTATGAGGACAATGAAAATTGCCCTACTTGTCAACAAACAATAAAAGAAGATTTAAGGCAAAATAAGCTTAAAAGTGCTAAAAGTAAAGCTAAAGAATTACAAGGCGCAATGGACAAAGTCAATACACAAGGTAACGAGGTAGAAACTTCTATAAGTGATGTCAATACACAGTTACAAGAAGTGCGTGATATGCAATCAACAATTAATGCCAACAATATAGCTATTACAAGACTTCAAAAAGAAATCAATTCTTTAGAGACAGATATAAATAAACTTACAGGCAGTGAAGGTGACTTAGGCGAAGCCAATAAAGACTTGGCCGATGTTATTTCTGAACGTGATACTCTTGGTGAACTTAAGCTTAGGCTTATGGAAGAAAAGAGTTATGCGGATGGAGCTGCCGAAATGCTAAAAGATACTGGCATTAAGACAAAAGTAATTAAACAGTATCTTCCAGTCATGAACAAGTTGGTTAACCAATACCTACAGGTTCTTGATTTCTTTGTTTCGTTTAATCTCGATGAAAATTTCAACGAGGTGATTAAGTCAAGACATCGTGATGCATTTAACTATGCATCATTTTCTGAAGGTGAAAAACAAAGAATCGATTTATCATTGTTATTCACATGGAGGCAAATTGCAAAGATGAAAAACTCTACATCAACAAATCTTTTGATTCTTGATGAGACTTTTGACTCTTCGCTAGATCATGATGGTATTGACAACTTGATGAAGATTCTTGGAACATTAGAAGATGACAGTAATGTATTCGTTATATCACATAAAGGTGATTTGCTGGACGGTAAGTTCAGATCCAAGATTGAATTCGTTAAAGAACATAACTTTTCAAAGGTAGCGTAATGCAAGTAAAATTAGTAAGTCATTCAGTTCCAACTGAAGAATATCGTATTCAAGGAATTGAAGATACTCAAGACCTAGTAGCATACACAGCCCGTGTATCTAATCCAGGCAATCAAACAAACAAGCAGACTGCTGATAAGCTTATTAAATATCTAATGAAGAATGACCATTGGTCTCCATT
>VMHT01035137.1_pt1 | contig 14918 bp, 4 predicted proteins | sample 4693611 | NCBI WGS metagenome assembly VMHT01 (sample SAMN12280063, study PRJNA550983) | marine metagenome | isolation source: seawater sampled from same location over 5 years 0.02-0.2 micron viral filtrate | place: USA: collected off the coast of southern California halfway between the port... ... | reverse complement strand
GCTCAACAACCTATAGGTACTTATGTAAAAGTACAGTTAAAACAAGAGGCTTTACAAAACAATTATGGGGGTTACGAATATATATCATTAAAAGATATTGTCAACAACTTTATTGTAGGTTACGTAGGTCAAGATAAACTTATTCCTAGAGTTAATAGAACTGATGTTATATTCCATGCAAAGCGTGGGCTTCAAGAGTTTAGTTATGATACTTTAAAAAGTATTAAATCTCAAGAATTAACAATTCCAGATAGCCTTTCTTTAACAATACCGCAAGATTATGTTAATTATGTTAAGTTATCTTGGGTAGATGGATCAGGTGTTAAACATACTATATACCCTACTCAATTAACAAGTAGCCCATGGGAATCACCTATACAAAGTCAAGAAGGTCAAATAGTGCAAGACAATTTTGGAGATAATATAGATGGAACTTCACAAATAAATTTAGCATGGCAAAAATCAAACCCAAGTAATATAACAGGTGTTTGGCCTTTAGGTTCTAATAATCCTGATTTGTTTATGTATGATTGGTTTGGTGAAAACTCTTATGGTTTTGGAGGATGGTATGGTCAAAGATACGGAGGTGATCCTGTTAACATGCAGTTTAACGGCTGGTTTAATATAGATGATAAAAGAGGAACGTTTAATTTTTCTAGTGATTTAAAAAACAAATTAATATTACTAGAATATATATCAGATGGATTAGCTTATGATCTTGATAGTAAGGTTCCTAAGCTAGCTGAAGAAGCCATGTATCAACATTTACTTTATAGCATAATGTCTATAAGAAGAGATACAGCTGCTATAGCACCACAATATAAAAGACAAAGATACGCTGCTTTACGTAATGCTAAAATAAGATTATCTAATATAAAGCTTGACGAAATAGTTCAAGTAATGCGTAATAAATCTAAATGGATTAAATCATAATACATGGCAGAAACTAAAAATACCTTTTTACAAGGTAGAATGAACCAAGATCTTGACTCTCGTATTTTACCAGAAGGTGAATATAGAGAAGCTATAAACTTAATGATAAGTAGATCAGAAGGTTCAACTGTTGGTGAGTTTGAAAATGTATTAGGAAACACTCTTATAAGTACAATATCTACTAACAAACTTTTAAGCGTAATAGGTCATTGTGTAGATGACACAAATAATATAGTTTATCTATTTGTTACTACTTTTAGTCAGAGTAATTCAGGTGTTAGAGCTAGTTCTACAGAAACTTGTAGTATTCTTCAAGTTAATTTAAGTAACCCAGCAACACCAACTGTTTTGGTTAATGGTTATTGGTTAAATTTAAATAAACAATTTCCTATACATGCAGCTAATATATTAGAAGGTTTTTTATTTTGGACAGATAATTTAAATCAACCTAGAAAAATAAATATAAATACAGCAGTTGCTGATCCTTTAGCTTATACAGAGGAAATGCAAATATCTGTAGCTAAATATTATCCGTATAATCCTATTATACCAATGGAGCGCCAAACAGGAATAATTTATTCAGGTCTTAATGATACAAATTCATCAACACAAATACAGTTAACTGTTGGTAATTCTAATATAAAAGTAGGAGATGTTGTTACGCCTAATGATAAAACAGATGTAGTTGCATCTACAATAAGAAATGTAAGACCTCCTGTAAAAGTTGTAGAAATATTAGATCCTACAGCTGCTGGTGGACCAACTAAGTTTAAAGTAAGTCCTGCTATAATAACAGATCCTAGTACTAATCCTCCTACAACAGGTCAGGTTACACGTGGAACACTAGTAGATTTTAGTAGAACATCTATGCAGAATAGATCTGAACAATATTTATCTAACTATAGTTTGCAGTTGGTAAGTTCTACTGCTTTAACTAGTACTAGTTTTGAAGTACATGCTGATTCTAATGATAATATATCTACTATATTTCAAGGTGTTCCAAGAGTAGGTGATATTTTAACTATAGCAACACCTGGTGCTAATTCAAATAATATACCAAATACAGGCCCAACTCAAGCAGCTGCTTATAAATATAATATAAGAGTTGTTAAAGTTAACATGAATATGGGTAATTACCTTAACAGTGATTATATTCCAAAACCCGCTGGTAGATTTATGACGATTACTGTAGATAAAGATATGACAGCTGGTGGTGCTTTAACAGGTTTAACAGCTGATGATACTGTTTTAATCGGTAGTAACAGTGATTATGAAGTAAATTTTCCAGGAGACACTAAGTTTTTAGATGATAGATTTGTTAGATTTAGCTATAGATTTAAATTTGAAGACAACGAGTATTCTTTAATGGCTCCGTTTAGTAAAATTATGTTTATTCCTAAGCAGTATGGACAATTTAATTTAGGGCAAGTTGATACACCAATTCCAGGTACTAATACATATGGTATTAATAATTATTATCAAGATGAAATTGACGCGTATACTAGTACTATTTTAGAGTGGTTTGAAAACGATATTGATAGTATAGGTTTAAAATTACCATTACCTTGTAGTTTAACTGAATTACAAACTAAATTTAAAGTTGCAAAAATAGATATACTATATAAAGAATCCGATGCTTTAGCTGTTAAAGTGTTAGAAACAGTAGATTTATCTACACCTAATCTTAGTACTGAAACTATTAAATACAACGATGACATACAAGGTTTAAAAGATCAATTATATTTTAATTATGTGTATAAATCTAATAAACCTTATAAAACTTTACCAGAAGATCAAACAACTAGAGTATATGATAAAGTTCCTATCAAAGCTTTAGCCCAAGAAATTATATCTAACCGTGTTGTATATGGTAATTTTTTAGAAAAAATGACACCACCAGAATCTATAGATTATAGCGCTGGTGTTACAAATACTGATTTTGAAACTTCTGATTACGGTATACAATATCCTTACCAAACGACTAAACAAAATAGAATTTATCAAGTTGGTTTTGTTTTAGCAGATTATTATGGTAGACAATCAGATGTTATATTATCTTCTAATGATAGTGTTAACAACGTAACAGGTTCTACTGTTAGTATTCCTTATAGAGATGCTAATGACGCAGTCACTGAACCTGTGTTTGACTGGTTAGGATCTAATTTATCTTTAACTATAAATGAAGCAATTGCAAGCTCAACTGCTGCTGGTATATATAGAGAAGATGGTTATGTAAAAGACGTAAGTGTTAATACAGCGGGTACTTCTTATGAAGCTAATACAACTTATACTACAACAAATATTGGAGGAGTTCCTGGAACTGGGTTGACAGTAAGAGTTACATCTGTAGGTGGAAGTGGCGCTATAACAGGTGTTGCAATTGTTACTGCTGGACAAGGTTATAATGATTCTACTACTGCAAATGTTGTTGGTGGTGCTAATAATGCAATAATAAATATAGGCAAAACAGGTGATGCTAATCCTTTAGGTTGGTATACTTATAAAATTGTAGTAAAACAACAACAACAAGAATATTATAATGTTTATTTACCTGGTTTTGTAAATGGACTACCTATTAATAATCAAGTGTGGAATAAAGTTTCTACAAACACATCAGTGCCTATATACCCAAGTTTTACAACTATAGAAACAGAAAGAGGTAAAATATTTTTCTCTAGTCTGTTAAGTGATAATATAAATAAAATACCTAGAAATTTAAGAGAAGTTGGTCCTACAGATCAAGAGTTTAATAGTGATGAACAACTTTTTATAAGAGTAAATAATCCAAACGCTTTTGCTTTAAACACAGTTGGTGGAACAGATTATAGCGGTGTTAATCTTATTAAATTTGTAGAAAATGCTCAATATTATCCTGAAGGTAATATTCAAAATGTATTAACTTTATCTACTGTTAAAGAAAATGAATTGGCAGCGGTGCCTTTTCAAAGATTTAGAATAGCTCCGACAGGTAATACTACAATAACTCCTCCAACAGAATCAAATCAAACTTTTCCAAATGGTGGTTTTACAGCTGGTGATCAAGGTCAATACGGTTTAACTACTAGATATGTACCTAGCGGTACAGTAAACGTAGTAACTACTGAAAGAGGTAGTATACCGTGGGGAGACGTTGGACAATACGCTTCTTTTTATGGTGCTGATCAAAATCCTTTTATAATGAAAGTTGGTCAACCAGGTAATTTTGATAATGCTATTGGAGCTTTTGTTATAGATGAAAATTATTATGGTACTGGTGGTGCTCATGATACTAATTTTGACGCTGTAATATACGCAACTAGTGGAGGTCCTGCTCCAGCTCCTATAAACTATACATATCAAAGAATCATATGTATGAAACCTAAGCTTACTGTAGCTGAAACAAAACCTGTAGATTCTTTATTAGAAATATTTTGGGAAACAGCAATGAGTGGTAAGTTAGAAGTTTTAAACTCTATGATTGAAACTAATTATAATGGAGCAATAGGAACTAATGTTAATACTGGAGATTTTGAAGAAGATGAAACTACTAATACAGCTGCTGGTCCTCAAATTAAATTTATAAACGGCTCTGGTTCTGAAATAAACACATTACAAGCTATAAGTATAAGCGCTGTATATAGAGCTAGCGCACCTACAACACCTATATTCAATCAAGATGGAAGCTTGCCTTTTACCATTGCTTTAGTGGGTAACGCTCCTGCTACAGAGGCTCAAATATCTACTAACTCAGTGTTCTGGTATGGAGATAGTTCTTACGTAAATGATTCTTATATATTTGATTTAACAGTTACATCAGGATCAAGTAGCGAATATGTAGATACACTTTCAAGTGCTATAACTTTAAGCTTAACTAATAAAGATCCTATAATATATGATAACGTTGGTGCTGTTTTATCAAATGGTCAAACCGTTACGTTAACAGGATCTGCACAACCAAACATAGATACTGTAGATTTATATCAATTTAGTGGTAAAAACGGAAGCGCTGATACAGCTAATGATACAAATCAGTTACAATGGAGTATAGCAAACTTTCAACAAGGTGGAACTTTTGGAACAGGAACACCTCCTTTTGTAGTAGATAATACAGGAAAAGTAAGTAGTACAGCTCAAATGGTAAACGAAACAGCTTATATTATAAATGTAGTTTTAGCTGATGCAAATAATAGTACAAACCCTTTAGTAAATGTATTAACTCGTAATGTTAATTTAAGTTTTACAGCAGGTACTTTATATGCTCCTATAGTAATAGGTTCTGGTATGCAAGGCGGGTCAAGTGAATATGATATATTCGCAACAACTCCTCCAACTGGTATAAGTTCTAATGGAGATGGATTCTGGGGATTTGTAAATGGACCAAACTCGCAAACAGGTTCAAACTTTACTGGAGCAGGTACATCATTACCTAGCAATATGGCTAATACTGCGTTTAAAACTTATAATACTTTTAATATTAGAGAGATTTATAACGCAGCTCAAACACCTACCACAAACTGTAGAGGTGATTTATTTGCAGGTACTATTCGTATTAGACCTACTTTTGCTATTTACACTCAAGGATCAGCTGGTTCTCAAATACAAGGAAGATATATAATACAGTACAGACCTTTAAATGCTCAAAATCAACCATCAAGTGGTTGGACTGAAATAGCTACTATGGCTGGTTCACCAAATACTTGGACCCCAACAACAGGCGCTGTTAATATGCCTTTTTTTGATACCTCACAAGCTCCTGGAACTACTCTTGAATATGATTATAGGTTTGATCAGCTTGGTCAATATAGAGTTGTAGTTGCTGATTTTCAAAATGTTGGAACAGGTAAAGCAAGGTTTTATGTGAACTTTGGAGATGGAACTTATATAGGATTATCACCGCAAGGATCTTGTACACCGTAATTTATTAAAAAAACAAGTAATAATATATACTAAATGGCTATAACAATAGACGTAAACTATTCTAATTCCTTTTATTTAAAGAGAATATATGGCACAGGTTCAAACGTACTTCCAGCTTCAGGAATTGGTTCAGTAGCGGGACCAGGTTACCCTACTAACGGACAAATACCTTTAGGTTATGAACAAGGAAGAAGAAATACTAATTGGGAAACACCTATAATAGCTAATACAACATATGATTGGTGTATAGAAGAATCTCGTATTAGAGGAGGTTATAATAATACTAGTGTAGATTTTGGTGTTAAAGCATATATAGTTGAAGAGAATGATTCTCAGCAACGTCTAGGCAACTCTTTAATATATTCTGGTATATTAAACTCAAGAACAGGTATAAATAAAACAAACGAATTTAGTGTTGCTAAAGAAATAACAAAAAGTGTTGATCCTATTAATGGTACAATACAAAAATTATTTGCTGAAGATACTAACTTAACTATATTTCAAGAGCGAAAAGTTAATGTGGCATTGATAGATAAAGATGCTATATATAGTGCAGAAGGTGGAGGAACAGTTACAACAGCTAATGTAGTTATAGGATCTATAACGCCAGTTCCAGGTAATTGGGGTATAGGAACTAACCCTGAATCATTTGCTACATATGGTTATGATAAATATTTTGTTGATAAAGATAGAAGCGCTGTATTAAAAATACAAGGTTCTCAAATACAAGAAATATCTATATCAGGTATGACAGACTTTTTTAGAGACCAACTAGCTTTAATAGGTAGTAATGGTTCTATATTAGGTTCGTATGATATATATAATAAAAACTATGTATTATCTTTACAACCTAACGGTAGATACGTGACAAGCTCTACACCTAAAACTTATAAAACTTTATCATGGGACGAAAGAAATGCTGGTTGGACTAGTTTTTATACTTATGGTCCAGATGATTCTTTTAGTGTTAAAGGTAAATACTATTCATGTGCTCCAGCTTTTAATATATTAGTGAACCCACCGGTTTTACTTGCTAGTTCTCATGTTTGGGAACACTATAGTAATACAAATAGAAATGATTTTTATGGATTAAAAAGCGCATCGAGTATTAAATTTGTATTTAACCCTGAGCCAAACTTTATAAAAACATTTAAAACTATAAACTACGAAGGTAGTAATGGTTGGCAAGTAACAGAATTAATATCTGATTCAACTGGTCAAGATTTATATTCAAATACTTGGACTAGTACGTTTGATCAAATAACAAATGCTACTTACACTAAAATATATAGTTACGACGAAGGTGCTTATGTTGAAGATAATATTTCTTACAGAGCAGGTTTTGATAGAAAACAAAACAAATATTATGCAGTTATACCTAACAATACTCCTAACCCTGCAGCAGGCGAGGTTATATTTGGTAACCAAATAATGGGTATTAAAGGATACTTTGCAACAGTAACTATGACAACAGACAATACAACTAACAATGGCGGACCGAAAGCTTTATTTGCGGTCAGCTCAGAATTTATAATGAAATAACTATGCCAATAGCAGCACTACCCGCAGCAATAGGCGTCGCTGGAAATATCTTAGGTGGTATTTTAGGTGGCGGCGCAGCTAAACGAGCAGCTCGAAGAGCGGCTAAAGAAGCCAGAAGATTACAAAGTAAACTTAATTTTCTAGAAAACAATAGACAAGCAATTATTAATCCTTATGAAAGCATACAGGATTTATCTGCTATGGCTGTTGATAGATCTGGACAAATGACTAATGCTTATGCTAATCTATCTGTTGCAACTCAAGCTGCTGAGATGCAAATAGAACAAGCTGATATTAGTTTAGCTAATACATTAGATACTTTAATGGCTACAGGATCAGGTGCAGGTGGAGCAACTGCTTTAGCACAAGCTGCTTTACAAAGTAAAAAAGAAGTTAGCGCAAGCATAGAGCAACAAGAAGTTGCAAATGAAAAAATGAGAGCACAAGGAGAAGAAGGTCTAGAACAAAGACGTATGGCTGAAAAACAAAGAATAGAAGGAATACAAATGAGTCAAGCGGAAAGGGTTCAGCAAGCTGAATCTCAAGGCGCACAGTTTATGTTTAACCAGAGAGAACAAAGAGAAACAGCTAAAATAGATAGAACCGCTGCTCAATTAGATAATGCAAGAATGGCTATGAACCAAGCAAGAGCTGATAGAACATCTGCAATGACCGGTATGATTGGTGGTATTGCAAATAGTTTGTCTAGCGCATATTCAAAATAATAAATTATGTCATACAGAAATCCAAAAAATACATACGTATCGAGCCAACCAGCTTTTGCAAAAATGCAGCAAGACTTTACTCAAGCAGCTGCTACTATTGGTAGTAAGATAGCTGCAGAAAGAAAAAGAGGTGAAGAGTTAGCTGCTAAAGGTAGAGCGGGTTCACAAGCTTATATAACTCAAGCTGCTGAATATAATAGTGTAGGTAATCAAGCTACACAGGGAGCTGTAGGTAATTTATTTAAAGACTCTGGTAAAAGAGTAGGTGAAATTATAAGAATGACTCAAGGCGCTAATCCTCAATGTGCTAAAGATGGTAACTGTGAAGTGTTACAAGAAGAATTAGCTCAATTACAAAAAGGTCCTTCAACTGTAAAAGATTTTATAGAAAACTTATCAGATCAATTAGATTATGAAAGTGTAAAAAATTTTGATGCTGGTCAAAATGCTTCTGGTGTATTAGCTTCTAATATATTAGCTGGTAAATCAGGTTTTAATGAAGCAAATGGATACAGTTATTCATTACAAAAAAGTGAAGGTGGTAGTTATGATATAGTTTTTAAATCAGATAAAGAAGAATTTTATAATCCAGAAACAGGTGAATACAGTAAAGAACTTAATTTAAATAGTGCTGCTTTTTCAGATATGGCTCATAACAAAAAAAGTTATTTTGCATCAACACCCACTGTGCCTGGTCAAATATCTTCAATATTAGGAGATGCTGGTGGTGCTGGTATATATAATTATGATAAAAATGGTAAAAGAAGCGGTACATATGATGTTAAAAAATTTATAAAAGATCCGCAAACTGAAGACTCTGGAGGAACTTACGAAGGAAGCTACGAAAAACATGGTAACAAAGAAGATGGTTTTGAGTATTACGGAGTTATTGATATGGAAAAATTAAAAGGTGATAACAGAATAATGGGTGCAATAGCTAGTCAACTCGAATTATTCACAGGTGACGTTAATAATGACATTGCAGGTGAAGATGATGGAGAGGCTAGATCTTTTTATAACATGGTTTTAAGAAATCAAACAGATCTTAATAGTTTTGATGTTAACTTAATGAAGTCAACTTTAAGTGATTATGCTAAGAATTTAGATGAAGACGAAACATTTCCTGATATAACAAACATGGAAGATGGTGAGATCAGAAAGTTATTTAATACAACAATGAATGTGTTTGATGAAAATGGTAAAACTGCAGAATGGGATCCACATAAGAATTTAAATGAAAAACAAAAAAGAGTATTCAATGCTTTATACACAAACCATATGCTTGGTCAAATTAGAGATGAAATGACGAATGACTTTGAATCAAGAAAAGTTGTAGGTATCAATTCCGACAGATTTAATCAATGGACTCCAGATGAGCCTGCTTAATTAATTTTATATATGAATAGTTATACTGTAGATGGTAAAAATTACAATGTTGCTGATGAACATGTTTCACAGTTTATGGAAAAATTTCCTAGCGCTGTAAAATCTACCAAGCCAAATAATCCTAATGAAGTAAAAACTTACTTTAATAGAGAGAATGATGAATGGAAACAGTATAGAGTTAGTAATCGTAATTTAGAAGCTTTTAAATCACAATTTCCAGAAGCTAGAACTGAACAAGGTTGGAATGATTTTCAAAAAGCAGAAGAAAAAAGAATAAAAGCTCACAACAAAAAAATTGCTGATTACAAAAAAGAACAGGAAAGAATAGAACAGGAGATTAAAGCTGGAAATCAGGAAAAATTAAATGAAAATATAAATAAAGCTTTTAATGAAGCTGATGATAGTAATTTATATAAAAAAGATTTATCTATAGAAGAAAAAAAGAAATGGCTAGAAGATAATGATTATGTGCTTACAAAATCAGGTTATATTAAAGCTGATAAAGATGCTGGTGGTTTTATTGATCAAACACTAGATGGTTTAGGTAATACATTTAACGCTGTTACTAATTTTTTAGGTAATTGGATGGGCGGTCAAGATGCAAGTGAAGCTTTTATTGAAAGCTCTAAATTGTTTATTTTAGATGAAGCCGAAGATGAAAAAAGGTATCTTGAAGAAAGAAATCCTAATTATAAAAGAGACATAACTAATGAAATTGTAAGCGAAATTAAAGAAAAGAAACAAGAATTAAATACGCTAGAATTAAATCCTGATAAAAATGCTGAGCTTATTCAAAGTTTAAATGAAGAAATAACAAGCTTAACAAACGCTATACCTACTGGTTTAAAATTATATGAAAAAATAGAGGTTCAAGATTTTAGAGACGCAGCAGAAGAGTTGGTGCCTGGTTTAGCAACTGTTGAAGATGTTGAAGGCGAAGAAAATATAGCAGCTATTGAAAAAAAGTTTTTAGAAGAAAACCCCGGGCAAGACTTTACAAAATTTAGAGAATACTTAGAAAGAAGATCCATTCAAAATACTTTAAAAAACAGTCTTACTGAGTTTGGAAATGAAGATAAAATTGAAGAAGTAATACAAAGAGCAGTTGAAAATTATGGATTTGATGAAGATGAACTTAGAAAACAAGTTTTTGGTACTGGTAAATCAGCTAGAGAACAACAAATAACTTCAAGATCTGATTACATAGATGATATTTTTGAACCTGGTTTTGAAGAATTAGAAAAAGATTATAATCAAAGCTTAGAAGACAAAGGTTTTAGATTAGATACTTGGATGGATGATGAGTATGTTAAAATTATATATCCAGATGCTAATGATGAAGAAGTAATAGAAATAATTCAAGGTGAAAAAATGGAGGTTTCTGTTAGACCAGAAGCCATTAGTGAGTATACTCAATTCCTTGATATAGCTGAGCTAGAAGCTCTTACAAAAGAAAACGGTTTTGATTTATATGAACTTGAAACAAACGATGACGGTGATTTAAAAGTTATAGAAGGTAAAAAAGCAGCTTTACAAAGAATAAAAATTCAGGAGTTAATTGATGCTGGGTATTCTGAAGCTATAGGAAATGATGCTGTTATTAAAATGAAAGCTGAAGAGCTTGAACAAGTTTACGCTGAAGAGTTAAAAAAATACGAACAAGAATTAACTAGTAAATATGACATGTCTAATTCTGACGACGTGATGAAAGTTAATGAGCTTTATAGTGCTAAATATAATGAGCTTGTACTAGGTAATTTAGTTAACTCTAAAGAATATAAAAAGCGAGCAACTGAAATAGGTTTTGCTTTTGCTGATATAGGTAAAAAATACGACATTGATTTTACAAGACAACAAAGTTGGTTTACAAGAACAATGGATAATCTTTACGATAGAAATGATTTTGATTGGTATAACCCTGTAGAATGGGCTGCTGTAACTTTAAATGGAATAGGATCAGGTATAGAAGGAATAACAACATCTATTGGTGATCAAGCTGTAGCTAGTTTTCAAGGGTTTATGTCTAGAGAAAAAGTTAAAAAACTTGATGCTATAAATGAACGGTTAGAAAATGGAGATTTAACAGAAGATTCTAAAATATATTTCAACACGCTTGGGCAACTAATGGAAAGTGAAAAAGGTGGTATAAGTGTTAAAGAATATAAAAATATATTAAATCAGAAAAAAGATTATTGGGACGAAGCTATTACTAGGCAAATGGAAGAAGCATTGACTAGTGCTAAAAGATTAGAAGCTTATGGAGGAGCAAATTTTGATGATGGTATAAGTTTAGAAGATGTATTTGCAACAGTTGGTAACACTTTACCTCATATAGCTATGGCTACAGCAGGTACAATGATTGCCGGACCTGGTGTAGGTATGGGATCAGTTTTAAGTGGAGGAGGAATAGCAGGTATTGCCGCTTATACAGGTACTCTTGCTATGGGACTTCAAATGTATGGGGATAATTATAATTCAGCTATAGAGCAAAATTTAATAAATAGAGGATTAGGAAGAGATGCTATTAGAAAAAGAATTAATGAAGAAAACCCAGATTTAAACCAAGCACAAGTAAACGAATTAGTAGAAGCTGAGTATGCAGAAAACTTAACAGCTAATTATAGTTCAGGTGAAGGTGCTAATATGGCTAAATCAGCTGCGGTTGCAGCGGCTCAAACATTTTTAGAAAGCTATGGTGCTAATCAAATCGTAGGAGGATTACAAAATAGTTTAAAAGGAGCTGGTTCTATCGGAGCTAAGCTTAACTTAACTAATTTATATAACGCAACATGGGACGACATAGGTAGTAGCATGTATGCTTTTGCTGTAAATAGAGGTGGTCCTGCATTAGAAGAGTTTGGTACAGAGTATATGCAAGAGATATTAGGTCAAATGGCTACAGGAATGCAAACAGGCGAAGGAGCTGGAAAATATGTTAATGCTGATGAAGCTTTAAAAGCTGGTATTGGTGGTGGTATATCTGGATTTATGATTCCTTTTTCAGGTGATGTTATTACTCAAAGTAAAATGATGATAAGAGAAACAGCTGCTAATATAGCTCTTAGATATGGAGGTGATAGTAAGTATGCTCAAAGAGTTGCTGTTGCTAATAAATGGTTTACACAATCTAAACTAGATCTAGACAAAGCGTTAGAAGATAACCGTATAGATGAAAAAACATATAATGAAAAAGTAAGATCATTATCTAATGTTAAAAATGCTGGATTAAAATTAAATTTATTTGGCAACAATAGTGGTTTAGCTAGTACTCAAATGACTAAACAGGACATGCGTACTTTGATGGACTTATATGTAGACATGGGTGCGTTAGATCAAGAAATAGAATTAGCTAAAGATAACGAGCCTTTGCAAAATGCTCTTAAAGAAGAAAGAAAAGTTTTATCTAATGCAGCTACAGAAATTATTATAGCTAATAGAAACGCTATGGAAGCTGCTAATGAACAAAAAAGAAAACAACGAGCTAGAGATAGAAGTGGGATGTTATTTAGCGGTATACCTATATCAACAAATAATTTTAGAAATAGAAGAAGTGGTAAACAAGATGAAGGTGAACTAGATTTATCTGAAGCTTCTGCTGAAGATTTAGTAGCTGAATTTGAATTAGATAAAAAACAAAACGATAACTATAGTAAGCTTGAAAGACTAAGATTAAAAGATATAAAAGCAGATAATCAAGCTGGGTTTGATCAAGTTGTAGACGCGGGTGGTGGTATTATAGAAAACGCGCTTAATAGATTATGGAAACCAGGTAGTTTGTTAACCAGAGATCAATTCAAAACACAATTACAAAATGAATTTGCTAAAGTTTATGATTCTTACAGTCAAAGCAAAGATCCAAATAATCTAGGCATTGGTAAACAAACAAGTAATTTATTTAATTTAAGAGCAAACAAAGTTGCTACAGATAATTTTAGACAACAAGGTAATACTGTTAGTATGTCTGATCCTAAAGCTCAACAAGTAGCTGATACTGCTAGCGAATCTGATTTTGATATTGAACAACAACAAGAAGTTGGTAAGCGTGAAAAAAAATACATGGCTGACAATACTAAAGTTACTGAAGCTGTAGGTGAAGAAGCTGCTAGTGAAATAGACGAAGAGACTAGTAAAGAAATATTAAGAGAGGCTAATAAAGGCGAAGGCGCTGAAGGTATAGCTGGCGCATTAGCTAGAGCCTTTGGTCAAGCTACTAATAGAGGCGGTAGAGGTTTATTTAAAATAATAGGTGATAAAGTAGGTAAGCTTAATAAAGGATTCAAAGACTTTGTAGACAATACGGTTGATAGAGATTTTATAGCAGCACTACCTGCCGCGTATTTAAAACAATCTAAAAAATTACAAGAAATATTAGGTATAAAAAATATAGGTGATACTCAAGTTGTTAAAACAGATAAAGATGGTAAGAAAACATACTCAAGACCAAGTGTGTTTGCAATACCATCTGATATTACAGATGATCAAGTTCAACAAGTAAGAGATTATTTTAAGAAAAGCCCAACTACTAGAGAAGGTTTATTAAAAAGATTATCGCAAGAATTTGCTTTAAGTTCAATTAATAAGTTAAAACAAAATAAAGACTTTATGCAAAAGCTACAAACAGCTTTAGGCGATAAACAAAATGCTTTAGACTTTTTAAATGAAATAGAGGGTAAACTTGATCAGCGAACATTAGAAGATACTACAAAAGATATAACTGTACCTTCTAAAACAATGAATCAAATAATAAAACTTCTTGATAAAGGTATTAAAATATTTGAAGCTAAGCCAGGACAAATGCGTATGGAAATAATTCCAGGTGGCGGTAATGCTGTAGCATTTGTTTTAAAAGGTATTAAAGCTGGTTTACAACAAGGCTTGTCATTTGTTCAAGCTCTTAAAAGAGTAGTTAAACAAATAAAAGATTATAATGCTGTAACTAAAGAGCAAAAACAAATCATAGACGATCAGATAGGTTCTCTTACAGAAGCAGATCTTGATAACTATGAAAAAGTACAGCAAATAGTTGACACTGCATTAGAAGAGGTTGCTTTAGATAAATATAAAAATGTAGCTGAAAGCGAAATTGAAAATGTAAAAAAGATATTAAAAGGAAAAAATAAAGCTAACAAAGTAAAAGCTTTGAAAAACTTTTTCCAATTTGTAAATACTTCTTTTCAAAAAAATTCTAAAACACATAAGCTATGGCGGGGCGAGAAAGCAAAAGATGCGTTTAATTACTGGCAAAATGAGTTTGGTGTTGATTTAGGTAAATTAGGATTTACTGTTCCTGAAGGATCTATTTTATTAGACGGTAAAAAAGTTGTAGACGTTGGACCTTTAAGACCATCTAATGCTCCTACTAATATACAGAAAGCTTATACTAAAAAAGGTTTTAAAGGCGCGTTAGAATATATTAGAAATAATATAGCTAAAGCT